>BNJV01001319.1_pt1 | contig 15137 bp, 15 predicted proteins | sample 8540591 | NCBI WGS metagenome assembly BNJV01 (sample SAMD00202457, study PRJDB9452) | human saliva metagenome | host: Homo sapiens
AGCGAGGCGAAGGTCGCGCAGTGGCGAGCATGTAAGTACGCGACGTTCATCCACTGGGGCGTCTACTCCTCCTACGCAGGCTGGTACAAGGGCCAGAAAGCAGGAAGTCCCGGCTACCCCGAGGCAGATCAAGGCGTGGGGCCGCAGCAGACCTGGGACTCCCGCATCCCGCTCAGGGCATCCCCGCGATGAATACGCACCGCCCAGACGTTCGAGGGCCCCCAACTTCGACGCGACCGCGTGGTGCCAGCAGGCCAAAGACACCGGCATGAAGATGCTACTCATCACCTCAAGCACCACGACGGCTTCGCCATGTGGGACACAGCCACCGACCGACTACAACTTCACGAAGCGAGTCCCCCTCCACCGCGATCCCGATCCTCGAGCTGTCGCAGGCCTGCAGAAAGTCGGCATCAAGTTCGGCCTCTACTCTCCAACATCGACTGGGAGCTAGCAGCCCGAGAAACCCGTGGTCGAACGCCAACACGCTCGACGAAGAGGGCTACATGGAGTATCATCCATGAGCAGCTCAAGGAACTCCTCGGCGGCAAGTCGGCGAGATCACCGAGCTGTGGTACGACATGGGCAAGCCGAACCCTGCGCAGTCCGACCAGCTGCGCGCAGTGGGCGCACGAGCCCAGCCCGAACATCATGATCAACTCCCGCGTGGGCAACGACCGCGCAGACTTCGAGGTCGGCTGGGGACAACGAGATGCAGTCCGAGCAGACCCAGGGCCCTGGGAGTCGGCCGTGTCGATCTTCCACAAGACGTGGGGCTACGCGAACTGGGACGACGCCGCCCCACCTTCAAGGACACCGGCTACCCGGACTACACCGAGGAAGAATGGGACCACATCCAGCCGGTCGACAACACGACGGCCCTGCGTAAGGCCCCGGGCGGAGCCAAGACAAAGACCACCGAGATCGTGGGCAACATGTTCTCGACCGTGGCCCTGGGCGGCCAGTTCCTCTTCAACGTCGGCCCCAAGTTCGACGGCTCCTACGACGCCGTGGGACGCCTCGGTCCTGGCGGGCATCGGCGACTGGAACCGCGCGCACCCCGGCATCCTGAACAACTCGCGCCCGACCCACTTCCCCATCGAGACCTGGGGTAAGACCATGGTCGACGACTCCCACATCTACATGGGCATCGAAAGTGGCCGGCCGACGGCACGATCACGCTGCGCGGCGCCTGGCGCCAACGACATCGCTCGGTGAAGCTCGACGGCTCCGACGCCGCCCTGACTACTGGTCGAGGGCAACGACCATCGTCGTCACGCCGCCCGCCAGCCGACGAGATCCTCCCCGTCGTCACGGTCACCACGAACGGCGCGCCCACCTACGTGCCCAGCCGGCCTGACCACCATCGGCACCGAGGCGACCACGATCCCCGCCACCAGCCTCGAAAGTTCAAGGCCCCACCCCCAAGACCGGCGAGACCAGCTTCATCGCCTCCATCACCGCCTCCGGCGACAAGGTCGCCTCCGGAGTGAACGATCGCCTTCAACACCGAAGGCTTCACGGACTCTACGCAGTACAAGGTCACCGTCGACGGCCAGGTCACAGGGCGGCCTCACCGTCGCGGACCTCAAGGAGGGCGTCGGCCTTCGCGATCGGGCCTGAACCAGACCGCCCGCGTGACCCTCGAGTACGACAACCCGGCCTACGCCTCAGGGGCTTCGGCAGGACGCGACCGTCACCTCGGTCACCGTCAAGGCCGCGACCCTCCACGCCGCCGTCACCGTCGAGCCCGGGACCGTCGGGCCGGCAAGACCATCGCCGCGACGGGCACGGGCACGCGGAGTCACCAGTGACGCTCACGCTGCATCTCGAACCCGTCGAGGTCGGCACCGCGACCACGGACGCGGCAGCGCTTTCACCGCCACCGTGACCGTTCCGGCCACCACCGAGGGCGCAGCACGCTCGTCGCTCCACCGCCACACCCTCGCCGAGGCCTCGGCCCTGACGGTCAGCCCGCGCCCCCGCGCCGGCCCCGTCCGACGACCCAGGCGCCCAGCCCTCCGCGGCCCCCTCCCCGCCCCCGGCAGCGGCGGCAGGGCAGCCTGGCCCGCAGGTTCCTCACAGGCTGCTGCGTTCGCCTGGTCGCGGCGTCGGCACCGCCCTTCGTCGCGCTCGCGCCGAGCCAGGCATAGCCGCCGCGTGTCTGAACCACCGCGAGGGGCGGGGCGTAGCTGACGCTACGCCCCGCGCCACACTGAAGGATGCGCTGCGACCACTACTGACGCCGGAACCTGCCGGTCCTGCTCCCTCCTCCCCAGCCCTACGAGGCGTCAGCTCGCGGGCAAGGAAGAGGCCGTCGCGGCTACCCTGGCCACCGTCCCGGAGCCGGCGATGAATCACCTGGCTGTGCCCCGGCCTCGTCCCCCGACAGGAGCTCCGACGAGCGCGAAGCTCGTCGTCGGAGGCACCCGGCGCCGCCCCACCCCTGGGATCCTCGGCCCGACCGGCGCGGCGTCGATCTGCCCGGCTGCCCCATCCAGCACCCGGCGATCAACCGCGCCACGCCCGGCCTCAAGCGCTTCATCCGCCCTGAGCCTCACCTCACGACGTCCCCACCAAGCGCGGGAGCTCAAAACATCCTCATCACCGTGGGCGAGGGCGGGCGGCTCATGATCCGCTTCGTGCTGCGCACCCGCGAGCCGCGTCTCCGACATCCCGCGCCGCGCTGCCCCTGCTGGGCGACCTCGTGCCGACCGCCGCGTCGTCACCGCGGACATTCACCCCACGCACGAGGCCATCGTGGAGGGGCCCGACGAGATCATCCTGACGCGCGCCCGCACTGCCGCTGTCCGTCGAAGGCCTGGAGCTGGGGCCGCGTTCGCTTCGCGCAGACCAACGCGCACGTCGCCTCCGCCCCTGTGCGAGCAGGCCGCGCTGTGGGCGTCGCGCCCCTTCGCCGACGGGCGCCTACCGAGCAGCCTGTGGGATGCCCTGATGCGCGTCGGCGGCTTCGCGCTCGCCTGCGCGCGCGCCGGATTCCGCGCGTCACCGGCGTCGAGGTGTCCTCCGGGGCAATCTCCTCGGCGATCAGCGCCGCACGCCACGCGGGCCTGCTCGCGGTCGGCTGCGTCGCTTTATCGCCGACGACGCGACCTCGTGGGCGCGCGCCCAGTCCGCGGCGGACGTGCCCGACGTGATCGTCGTGAACCCACCGCGCCGAGGCATCGGAGCCGACCTGGCCGCCTACCTGGACCGCTGCAGCGGTCGCCGCGCGTCATCTACTCCGTGCAACGCCCGCGTCGCTCGCCAGGGCGACCTGGCCGCCATGCCCACGCTGCGCCCCGTCGAGGGCGCCTCTTCGACTATGTTCCCCCACACCACCCACGCCGAGGGTCGCCCTCCTCCTCGAGCGCGCGTCAGCGTAGGTAGCTCGATCGGACGGCCCGCCCCGGCCTCGTTCCTCGTCGTATGCGGCCCTCACGACACGCGAGCAAAGCGACTCGCGCCCGGCGCGGATTACTCCACGCATGTCCTGTCTGATCCGTCTTTACTCCTCGACGGGGAGCATCGTCCACCCGTTCCACGAACCACCCTGAGCGCCCGGGCTCACCGCCCCGTACAGTTACAATCGGACCTCACGTTGGAGAACTATGACCATCGAACTGATCACCGCCCCACCCCCGAGCTCCACGAGGCCATGGCGCGCTCCTCCCCAGCTGTCCTGCCCGCCAAGCCCATGAGCGAGGGCGGACGTTGAGCCTTCCTCGCCCAGGGCGGCGTCACCTCTTCGTGTTCCGCCCCGACACCGCTGACGCGGAGGGCAACCGCCCGATCCTCGGCATGCTGTCGCTGGCCACCTTCGAGATCCCGACGGGCGTGCGCGCATGGGTCGAGGACGTCGTCGTCGACGAGGGCCGCCCGCGGCCAGGGCGCCGGCCAATCCTCGTGGTCGCCGCGATCGAGCACGCGAAGAAGATCGGCGCACGCACCGTCGACCTGACGTCGCGCCCCTCGCGCGAGGCCGCGAACCGCCTCTACCAGCGCGCCGGCTTCCAGCTGCGCGAGACCAACGTGTACCGCGTGACGCTCGAGCAGAAGTAATCGCGCGGCGCGTGCGCTGCTGCGACCCTCGTGTCATGTGCACCGCATTCGGCGCGTGCGCTACTTGGGTTGCGTGCACCGCGCGGGCTCCACGCGTTCTTCGTGTTGCCGCCCGCCCCGCATGATGCGTGGGCGGGCGCTTCGCGTGGAGTAAGACCCCTCGGCGCGCGGCCGGGATGCCCCACCCGAGAGCGGCACTGACCTCGCTGGTGACGTTCCGGATAGGGATACGGCGATCCGGATGGGTTAATAAGCTATCCGGATGCTCATAACCTATCCGGATGCTCATAACCTATCCAGATAGCAACAACCTATCCGCGTATGCGGGGCGCATCGACACCGCTGGACTATGTCGGACGGCAATGGACGAGAGAGCGCAGCGTTGCACGAGCCACGAAGCGGTGCATTGCCTCTTCAACGAGTGCAGTGCCTGCTCACCGGTGCGCGACCGGCGCGCAATAAAAGCTCAATCACGAATTCCAACCACGCCGTCGGCGTGGAGGGCGCCGGAAAACCCGTGGCGCCGCAAGCACCGCCGGAGATCAGGTGGCGCTGCAGGCACCGCCGGAGATCAGGTGGCGCTGCAGGCACCGCCGAACGGAGAAGCCTCAGAACTCCTCGTAGTACTCCGGGTTCTGGTCGGCCTGGCGGCCGTCTGGGCGCCCGAGCGCGCTGATCGCCGCCATTTGTTCAGAAGACAGCGAGAAGGAGAAGATGTCGAGGTTCTCGCGCTGGCGCTCAGGGTGACCGGACTTGGGCAGGGGGCAGGGCGCCGAGCTGGTAGTGCCAGCGCAGGATGAGGCGCGACGGGGACACGCCCGCCTCGGCGGCCAGGGCGACGATCGCGGGGTCTTCGACGATGCGCCACTTGCGGCCCAGCGGGCTCCACGACTCGGTGCGCACGCCGATCTGCTCGTGGTAGGCCAGCGCCGCGGCCTGCGGGAAGTAGGGGTGCAGCTCGATCTGGTTGACGCTGGGGTACTCGCCGGTCTCGGCGTGCACGCGGTCGAGGTGTTCGGGCAGGAAGTTGCACACGCCGACGGAGCGGATCAGGCCGCGGTCGCGCGCGTCCAGCAGGGCTTGGAAGGCCTCGACGTAGAGGCCGCGCTTGGGGTTGGGCCAGTGGATCAGGTACATGTCCCAGTAGTCCAGGCCGGCGCGCATGAGGGATTCCTCGACGGTGTAGACGGCCTCGTCGTAGCGCTGGTGGCGCCCGGGGAGCTTGGAGACGAGGCGCAGCTCCTCGCGGGGGACACCGCAGCGTCGCACGGCCGCGCCGAGGGCTCCCTCGTTCTCGTAGTTGAAGGCGCTGTCCAGCATCCGGTACCCGGCGTCGACGCCGGACACTATGGAGGCCACGCCCGAGGCGCCGCGCAGGTTGTAGGTCCCCAACGCGATCGCGGGAACGTCCAGGCCGTCATTCAGGGTGTATGCGGGAATCTCGCTCATGACGCAAGCATAGCTGCCCGGGAGCGTCCTACCATGGGGGTATGGCACAGCTTGAACTGGACGAAGTCCACGCGAACGCGGTGGACTATCAGCATTTCCTTCTTGATTCTCCCACCCCCTATCACGCGGCCGAGGTCGTGGCGCAGCGCCTGGTCGATGCTGGGTTTACGCGCGTCGACGAGAAGGGCGCGTGGGACGCGTCCCCAGGCGGTCACGTGATGGTGCGCGGTGGCGCGGTGGCCGCGTGGTTCGTGCCCGAGACGGTCGCCGAGGACGCGGGTTTCCGCATCGTGGGCGCGCACACGGATTCGCCGGCGCTGTCGGTGAAGCCGTCGGTGCAGTCGACGACGCCGGACGGCTGGGGCCAGATCGACGTCGAGGTGTACGGCGGCATGATGTGGAACTCGTGGCTGGATCGCGAGCTGACGCTGGCGGGCCGCCTGATCCCTGACGAATGGCGAGGCGGTGTTGGCGCGCACGGGGCCCCGATCGCGCGTATCCCGCAGCTGGCGATTCACCTGGATCGCGACGTGAACCCAGTCGGCCTGAAGCTGGATCCCAGAAGCACCCTGCATCCGGTGTGGACGGTGGATAACCCGACCGGCAGCGTGTTGGAGCATGTCGCTCAGTCGGCGGGCCTGGAGGACGCGTCGCAGGTCGCGGCCTTCGACCTGATCCTGACCCCCAGCCAGGGGCCGGGTTTCTTCGGCGACAAGGGCCAGTTCGTGGCGGCCTCGCGCCAGGGACAATCTGTCGAGCGTGCACCCGGGCCTGGTGGTCCTGGAGCGCCTGGCGGCGGAGGGCACGCCCGCGGGCGGGGATGTCACGGTGTTCACGTGCTTCGATCACGAGGAGGTGGGCTCTGGCTCGCGCACGGGCGCGGCCGGCCCGATCCTAGAGACGGTGTTGCGCCGCACGGCGGCCGCGCTGGGCCGGGACGAGGATGGCTTCGAGCGCATGCTGGCGGCCTCCTCGTGCGTGAGCGCGGACGCGGCGCATTCGGTGCATCCGAATTACGCGGGCCATCACGATCCGGATAACCGCCCGGTGATGGGGCGCGGCCCGGTCATCAAGATCAATTCGAAGCAGCGTTACGCGACGGACGGCGAGGGCATCGCCCTGTGGAATCGTGCGTGCGCGGCGGCGGCGTGTGCCTTCACAGAGCTTCGTGGGCAACAACGCGATGCCGTGCGGCACGACGATCGGCCCGATCACGGCGACCCGGCTGGGGATCCTGACGGTGGACGTGGGTATCGGCCTGCTGTCGATGCATTCGGCGCGCGGATGAGCCACGTCGATGACCTGCTGACGCTGTCGAAGGCGCTGGAGGCGTACTGGCGCGGCGCCTGAGCGCCCGGGTCGCCCGCGCGCGGCAAGTCCGAAGGGTGCAGCCGTGCGCGGCAAGCCCTCGGCGGCGCCCTGAGCGCCCGGGTCGCCCGCGCGCGCAAGTCCGAAGGGTGCAGCCGTGCGCGGCAAGCCCCGGCGGCGCCTGAGCGCCCGGGTCGCCCGCGCGCGGCAAGTCCGAAGGTGCAGCCGTGCGCGCGGCAAGCCCCGGCGGCGCCTGAGCGCCTGACGCACGGGCACGCCTGAGCGCATGAAGAACCCCAGCCTCGTCCATTCGACGAGGCTGGGGTTCTTTCGTCTATCGAGTCCTCAGAAGGATGCAACGGCAGTAACGGTGACGGGCACGTTGCCGCGCGTGGCCTGGGTAGGGGCACAGCTGGTGGGCGCGGTCGACGAGGGCCTGGGCGCGGTCGAGGTCGACGCCGGGGATGAAGACCTCGATGTCGGCGGTCAGGGCGAAGGAGTCGCCCTCGGGGCCGAGCCCGATCGTGGTGCGTACGAGGGAGTCGGTGGTGTCGATGCCCATTTCCCTTGGCGGCCAGGCCCATGGCGCCCTGGAAGCAGGCACCGTAGCCCATGGCGAAGAGGGCTTCGGGGTTGGCGCCGTCGCCGGGGCCGCCCAGTTCCTTGGGGGCGCGCATGACGTGGGTGATGCCGAGCGCGGGGACGGAGGAGGTGCCGGCGCGGCCGCCGGTGGAGTCTGCGGTGACGGTGTATGCAATCTTGCTAGGTGTATCCATGCACCCATTCCACCACTAGGACTTCAGTCCCGCAAGGGTTTGACAGAAACACAAGCACTTTCGCGCGGGGACGAGGCCGGGGCACTCCCCGCCGATCACGCGACGTCAGGCGGTGAGGAAGTCGGCGGAGGCCTCGGCGCTCAGCGCCTTGGCGACGGCGCGGCGGAAGCGGTCGTTCATGGGAGGGAGCTGGTCGCCGCGGAAGAACGCGGTCTCGCTGTTTTCGCCGTCGGCGGGGCTCGGTTCGCCGCTCACCCACTCAGCGGCGAATGCGACGTCCAGGTAGGTGGTGACGTCGCCGTTGTCGTAGGTGACGGGTCCGACAACCTCGACGGAGAGGAGGCGGCGCACCTCGATGCGCACGTCGGCTTCCTCCAAGGCCTCGCGGGCGGCCGCGACGGCGGGTTCCTCGCCGGGGTCAACGATGCCGGTCACGGGGTCCAGGCGCCGTTATCGGAGCGGCGCACGCACAGGATGTCGACGGCTTCGGGCGCGATGGGGCGCTCCCAGTCGATCGGCGGGCAGCCGGGGCCGGGCGCAGGATAACGACGGTCGTGCCGGGCATCCACAGGGGCGCGTGGCCGACGTGTCGACGCAGCTCGAGGACAAAATCGGGGGTAGCCATGGCCCTAGTCTACGGCGCTCACAGGAAGGAGGTGATGACCGGCAGGAGCAGGATCTTGATGATGATCGCGAAGGCGAAGAGGGTCGCGTAGGCCGCCTCGATGCGCTCGTCGGTGACGCGCGCATCGGCGGCCTGCAGGACGGCGGGCTGGCCGAGAAACCCGCGATGCCGCCGGCGGCACGCGCGGAGGACAGGCCGATGAACTTCGCGCCGATGGCCTGGAGGACGCAGCACGCGACGACCATGACGGCGGCCAGGACGGCGGCGCGCCAGCCGTCGGGGCTCGTGAGAAGGCTCGCGAATTGGGGGCCGGCGTTCAGGCCAAGGGCGGCGAGGAAGAGCATGAGGCCGATCTGTCGGATCGTCAGGTTCGCGGCGGCGGGCAGGGTCCACACGAGCGGGCCTGTGCGACGCAGGGCGCCGAGGAGCATGCCGACGATCAGGGGGCCCGCTGCGGCTCCCAGCTGGAAGCCCTGGGCCGCCGGGCAGCGGGAAGGAGACGACGCCGAGCAGCAGGCCCAGGACGAGGCCGATGCCGAAGGCCATGCCGTCCACCTCGGCGACGCGGCGCTCAGAGTCACCCAGCCACTCGGCAATGTCGTCGAGCTCGTCCGTGGGAGACGACGACGGCGACGTGGTCGCCGAGCTGGAGGTCGAGGTCGTCGCGGGCCAGGAGGTCCAGGTCCCTCGGCGCACGCGCGTGATGACGGCGCCGAAACGCTTGGTGACGTTGAGCTCGGAGACGCTGCGGCCGGCGACGTCGGGGTTGGACACGACGATGCGCTCGAAGGCGAGGTCGGAGCGATCATCCTCGAGGTTGTGGTCGAGGATCTCGCCAACGAGGGGAGCTGTCTCCTGAATGGACGCGGGGTCGCCGACCATGACGACGTGGTCGCCGGGCAGCAGATCCTCGCCGGGAGCCGTGACGCGGGTACGGCCGTCGCGACGCAGGTACGACAGGCGCACGCGCTGATCGCGCCAGGCGCCGATGTCGCGCGTGTTGATGTGCTTGGACACGTGCACGCTGACGGCTTCGAGAGAGGCGCCCGCGAGGGAGGGCGTATCCTTGGGACCCAGCCACTTCCTCGTCACCGTGATGGTCACGATGAGGATGCCGCCGATGACGCCGATCGGATAGCCGAAGGCGTAGCCGACCGCCGCGTTCGGATCTCCCGTCAGGCGGGTGGCCGTATCGAGGGCGGGAGCGGCCGTCAGGGCGCCCGTGAAGAGACCCGACGCAAGGCCGGACGACAGACCAAGGAGGCGGCCTCCCACGAGCGCGATGAGAGCGCCGACGATGCACACAACCGTCGTGAGGGCCAGGAGGTTCGTCTCGCTTACGCAGATCCTGGAAAAAGGTTGCGCCCGCCGAGATGCCGACGCAGTACACGAAGAAAGCCAGGCCCATCGGCTGGACGATCGACATGTGGGTGCTGACGACCTCGGGGTGAATGGCCGACACCGCGAGGCCGACAAAGAGCGCGCCGGCTGCCCCGAAGCGCAGCGGTCCAATCCTGATCGCCCCGATCGCCGCCCCCAACGCGACAACGACAAACAGCGCGAGTAGGGGCGAAGACGAGAAGAGAGCAGCCATACCTTTCAGGGTACCTGTCACCCACATCTGCGAGCGTGAGGACCGCAGCGATCAACACGTTATAAGCCTCACGGGATAGGTATAGACTGCAACCAGAAACTGAAAGGATGGTCATGTCTCAACCAGCACCCGGATGGTATCCAGATCCGCAGGTACCCAGCGTTTACGCTGGTGGAACGGCGGCATGTGGCTCGACCAGTACCAGCCCATGCCCGGCGCCGCGCCGCAGCAGGGCTTCCCCGCCCTAGCACCAGGCGGCGGCTCGGCAGGGCTTCCCGCCCAGCACAACGCCGCGCCGCAGCAGGGTTTCCCTCGCCCAGCAGGCGGCCCCCGCTCCCGGCCCGCACATGCCTTCCGCCCAGCAGGCACCGACCGTGTCCGCCGACCCCGTACCACGCTTCGGGGACGACCCCGACCTTCGGGCAGCCGGACACGCTTGTCTCGGCGCGACGGCTCCCGCGAGCTTCCACGAGCTCGAGCCCGGCAAGGTGTGGCGCATCGGGACGGCCGTTGCGTGGGCACTCACCGTCGTCTTCGCCGTGACCGCCGTGTACACCGGAATGCTCTTCGCGAGGGCGGGAAGCGATCTCCGACGCGGAATCCGAGCAGACGAGCGCGCAGCAGAACTCGATCAGGCCAAGTCCGACCTTGATCAGGCAAAGAAGGAACTCGAGGAGGCACGAAGTGAGCTACGTTCCGATGCCGACAGCCAAGACCGGCTCGTCCTCCATGGCATTCAAGATCATGACGTTCGTCGGCGCGGCCCTGGCCGTGTGTCTCCCTGCTCGCCAGCGTCCTCATGGGCTTCGGCGCGCATTCGCGCTCCGCCCAGGCCGAGGAAGCCCGCTCCAACGCCGAGTCGCTGCGTACCCAGAAGAAGGACACCGACACCGAAACGGCGAGCGTGCGCACGCAGATCACGGCCGCGAAGAGCAACAAGGCAGCCCAGCCAGTGGTGCGACGGCTTCACCGAGGCCGACTCCGGGTTCGTGGACCTGCTCAACAATGCCACTGCCCTGAACTTCAAGCCCGCCGACGAGCTCGCGGCGATCGCAAAGGCATGCCCGAAGAAGAAGGAGTTCGCGGAGGCCTTCCGCGACGCGCCAAGCCCCGCATTCAGCGGCAATGTGCCGGATTGCACCCTCTCGGGCGGCAACGTGACGATGACGGGAGAGCTGACCATCACCGACACGACGCTGCAGCAACCTCGGGCCGATGAACGTCACGGTCAACATCTTCCTCACGCCGGGCGAGCCTTCAGACTCCGACACCCCCGCCGGCACCGCGACCTTCACCATTCCGGCCGGGGGCAAGGGGACATTCACGCAGACCGTGCCCTCCGGCGGACTGACAACAGGTAAGTGCTCGTTCCGAGCCACCAACCTCTGGCCCAAGGGCCTCTGACCCGATAGTTGCCCACCATCCGTCGGGCGACTAGAATTCCCTGACCGAGCAAACGGTTTTTATCTCGGACCAGGGGAAAGAGAGCCGCGATGAGTGAGCCCGCGGAAGGCTGGTACCTGACCCGAACGGTGCCCCGCACCTGCGCTGGTGGGACGGACAGGCCTGGACCGACTACGTCGAACCCACATGGAGCCGACTTCCCTCGGCCCATGCCGCGGATCCGCTCCCGGCGAGGCCCTGGCCTCGCTGGAGAGACCGACCAGCTGGAACACACCCCCGCACCGACGCCCGCGGCAGGGCGACGGGCCACCCACGCCTCGTCCCCGCCCGCGTGGAACCTCGGCCCACGCGGACGAACCCGCGCGCTCAGGTACCCTCACGTGGACCCTCGGCGCGGTCGCCTCGTGGTCGCTCGTCGTCATCTTCATCGTCGTCCTCGTCGTCGCTTGGTCCCACCTGGGAGCCAGCGGCCGCGTCCACGAGCGAGGCGAAGGAACGCGCCCGCATCGCACAGCAGGAGCTCGACACCGCCCAGTCCACGCTCGACGACATCAACCGACAGATCGAGGAGGCCCAGAAGTGAGCGCCGCCCCGCCCCCGCGCGCAGCGACCGTCGCCGGCGCCATCCTCGCCGTCATCTTCATCATCCTCTCCGCGGTCGTGGGCGGTATCAACGTCTGGCGCACCCACTCGGCGGCAGGCTACGACGAGCAGGCCGCCCAGGCTCAGTCCGACAAGGCCGCGCTCGACAAGCAGATCACCGAGGCCAAGACGCGACTCGACGCAGCCAACGTCCAGCGCGAAGCCAAAGAATGGTGCAATTCCGTGACGCGCGAGTCCTCCTCATCGATCCGCGACGCGATCAAGTCCTACGACTCCGCGACGCAGGCCGTCACGACATCATCCACACCGAGTGCGCCGAGAAGGAGACGCTCGCCAACGCCCAGCGCACCCTCTCGGACGCTGACTTCGCCATCGCGATCGGGGAGTGCACGACCGACAAGGTCACGACCACGGTCACCGGCACGCTGACCGTCAAGTCCTCCAGCGCCGTCAACTCCTGGGTCCCTGGACGTCACCATCGTCGGATACACCCTCCGAGAAGAACACTGCTTTCAACTCCTCCACCCCTACCAGGCGACCACCAACACGACGCTGACCCCCGGCGCGCCCGCCACCTTCGATCTCGGTTCCTACGATCCGAACATGTCGGACAAGACAGAATGCGGCGCCTCCATGGTCTCCTGGTGGCCCTCCAACATGTGACCCCAAACATCACCCACCTCCCATCCGCACGAAAATTCCCCTAAAATGGCGGGATAGCGCGAAAGGAGTCCACCGTGAGTAACCCCGTCGAAGGATGGTACCCAGACCCTGCCGGAACCGCCCAGCTGCGCTGGTGGGACGGATACCCTGGACCGACGACTACCTCCCCGACGACACCGTGCAGGACTACGGGCGCCGACTCCTACAGCGAGGCGGACCAGGCGTACACCTACGACGCAGGGCACCGGGACGCGGCGCCCACGGACGACGCGGGTACCGACGCGACGCTCACCGACGGCTCGGTTCCCCAGGCGCGGCCCAAGGCCCCGGCCAAGCAGCTCGCAACCACCGTCATCCTGTCGCTGCTCATCGCGGCCTTCACCGTCGGCGCGATCGCGACAACCAGCCTGTTCCTCTCCGCCAACAAGGGGTACAAGCAGGCTGAACAGACGCTGAACCAGGCGAATGAGGGACCCTGCAAACGGTACAGGAGAGTCGAAGTGAGCACCGTGAATTCCGCCAAAGCGTCCGCGAAGAAGGGCATGACGCCCCTGAACAAGGTCCTCGCCATCATTGCCGTCGCCATGGTGGCCATGACGGCCGTCTTCGGCGCGCTGGCGGGGCTGCGCTTCTACCAGGCCCGGCAGATGAACGCGGAAGCCGAGCGCGTCACCGCCCAGGCCAATTCCATCTGCGTACCTCGTGGTGCGCCAAGGTCACACCGACAACGTCCCCCGCATCGATGAGGATCTACGGGGAGTACCGCGCGTTCGAGCAAGAAATGCGCGACGCGGTCGACGCCGAGTGCCCCGGGCGCGTCAACGCCGCCTACATGGTGAGCACCTACCGGGCCGCGGAGATGTTCACCGCCTCCATCGAGTGCAAGACCATCAAGGACAACACCGCGGTCTCCTGCACGGGAACGGTGACCACGAAAAACCGAGAGAGGTCCCCTCCTGGCCAACTACTCGAACACGACGGTGAAGCTCTCCTCGAAGTTAGCACCTCGCAGAACTTCACCATCCCGAGCATTCGACCCCGGACGTCGTCACGGTGACGGTTCCCCATCGGGCAGCACCACCGTCGAGTTCGGAGACGAGTTACGACAGCGCGTGGGGCGATTTCTACAAGGTTCCGGTAACCTCCTTCTTCCCCAACGACTAGACCCGCAAGGAGCTTCCGTGACTACTCCCGCGCCCGGCTGGTACCGGACCCGCAGGGTCGCCCCGCCAACGCTGGTGGGATGGCGCCCGGTGGACCGAGCAGTATCGACACCCGGGCGGCCTCGGCGCTCCGATTCCCGGCCCGCCCGCGGCCATCGCCACGAGTCGGATGGCGGCCCACGAGGCTGCCGCCCCCATCCCGGCGCGCCTCCCATCGCGGCCACGGCCTCGTCCCCCGGCCCGGGCTGAGGGGTGCCGCTCAACCCTCATCCCTCAGCCGCCCGCCCCCAGGAGGCTCACGCGCGCCTGTCGGTCGTCCTGATGGTCCCTGTCCCCTGATCTTCGCCGTCAGCGCGATCATCGCCGCGCAGACGTATTCCACGCTCGGAACGGAATACCAGCGCGCCGAGCAGGAGGTCGCAGACGCGCAGACCTACCTCCAGAAAGTCAAGGAGCTCTTCCGATGAACGCCCGGAAGAAAGCGGGTGACGCCGCGCGCTGCCACAAAGAGCGTCTCGGGCCCGCCCACGTGATCCTTCCTCGTCATCACCATCGTCCTGGGGCTCGTGGCCGCCACGATGACGACACTCGCCGTCACTGCGGGCCACGGAGGTGCGCGCGCCGTGCGCTCCGAGGCCGCGCAGACGCGCCAGGAGGCCAACGACTTCTACGCGACGCACTGGTGCAATCGGATCGCACCGACGATGAGGGAGCGCATCGCCCGCCACTACAAGGAATACCTGCGGGCCGCACCCGAGCAGCGCTCCGCCGTCGACGCGACGTGCCCGGGCAACGTCGCGACCGCCTCCGTCGTCGCGCAGTTCAAGATCTTCAAGAACATCGAATTCAGCGACTACTCCTGCAGCCCCAACGCGGACAGCACCGCGTTCGCGTGCACCATCGACGTGGCTATCGTGAATGAAGACCCTCATCAAGAGGCTCGGAGTTCAGCTCGTTCGATATGACCATCACCACATACTTCAAGACTGACGAGGGCAACCCCCACTTGTCGCCGGATTTCACAACGACCGAAACCGTCACCATGACCTTCGACGCACAGGGCCGCGGCACCGCCGAGTTCCAGACGAAGTACCAGAACAGCTGGGGCGAAACTACGCCCTGTCGATCAGCGAATACTACCCGAACGTGTAGGCCGAGACAGGCCGGAGGGCATCAGTAGTGCTCGTGCGAGTCGTAGCCGCGCAGCCGATCCAGCTCCCGGCGCTCGCTACTCGTGGGGCGCCCGCTCCCTCTCGCGCATCGCGACGGGGATGTGCACGCGGGGCCGCTCGGGCGTGCGATCGTCGTAGGCGGTGCGTGCCTGGGGTAGGACACGCGCTTGGCCAGCAGCAGGACGACGCCAAGGACTCGATCGAAACCCTCGATGCGCAGGCGCACCTCGTCGCCCACGCGCACTTTGTAGGCGGCCTTCACAGGCTCACCGTTGACACGCACGTGCCCGGCGCGCACGGCGGCGGTGGCCTGCGAGG
>BNJV01000968.1_pt1 | contig 15125 bp, 17 predicted proteins | sample 8540591 | NCBI WGS metagenome assembly BNJV01 (sample SAMD00202457, study PRJDB9452) | human saliva metagenome | host: Homo sapiens
AGGCGCGTAGTCATCGAGTCAGCGGGCGGGCCGAGGTGCACTCTGTACCGGCCCGCCCGTCTGGCCGTGCCTCGCGTCTTGCGTTGGTGAGGCGGAAGGTGCGACCTCGCGAACACGAGATGGAGAATCCATCGCTCTATCAGTAGGACAAGGAATGCGCTCAGGACCAGTAGCCCGATGGCGATCCGGCTGTGCACAATGCATGCATGTGGTAAGCCTTCAGTGCTCTAGGTTGCTATCAAGCATGAAAGAATAGCTGTTTCCGCAGAGAACGATATCGCCACTCGCGTTCGTGGTGTGCGCATCAACCAGTGTGTACATCCATAGATACGTCATAATGCCGATTGATATCGTACTGATGGGCGTTCGCCAACGTCGGCGGATTTCTTGCTGCTGGCGCCTCGAACGATCCTTCTCCACCAAGGTAGAGCGCCAGCAATGACAATAAGTGTGCCGAACGTGACGTTGACGACTATTCCTCCCAAACTTCCAGGAGACACTGACTACTGCTCCCTAACTTTCGCGCTGGAGTCCATACTGCTTTATGTCTGTTTTCTGTTGTGCTGTGGCAAAATTGATGGACAAACTAAGTGGCAAGTTACCTCTGTTCTGGTGTTTTTTGGGAGATGAGTGGTTCATTGTGGAGAGTCTGCGGTGTCCCAGAGATTCTACCGCGCTCAGGCGGCGCCCTTGAGCTCGGGCCGGGCGGGGTGCCGCCGTGACCCAGGACTGAGACGGGTGTGCTCCACGAGCCTCGGGTCGTACCGGCCGGGGGTTGTGCGTACTGCACCAGCCCCCCACCTACGGGGAGTGCACCCGAGCCTTCCCCAGTAGCCCCCGACCCTCGTGCGGTACGGGTGAGGTGTTCGCGGGACCTGGCTGCGGCTCGGCGCGCTGGTTGTAGCGGGCGCTGTGCCCCGTCGTCGGCGGGCCTACAGGTCCCCGACCTTCTGGAGGCGCTGGAGGCTGAGCCAGCCCACCGATCGGGATCCAGAAGGTCACCAGGCGGTAGACGATCGCCGTGGACAGCGCCACCCCGTAGGGGACGCCGGCGGCGACGAGCCCGGCGGTCAGGGCGAGCTCGACCGGCCCGATACCACCGGGGGAGGGCACGATCGAACCCACCGTGTTGGAGGCCAGGTAGGTGATGGCCAGGACCGCGAAGGGCACCGTGTAGCCGAAGGCCCACAGGCTCGCGCTGAAGGACAGGATGTAGGACAGGGTCAGCATGGGCGCGCCGCCCACGCCCAGAGCAAGACGCATCGGATTGACATGACCCACACGAGCCGCGGCCACTACCTGGCGGTAGGTGGGCTCGATCTTGGCCCACGCCCAGGTGTGCGCGCCTTTGGGGATGGTCAGGATGACCGCCGCCACCACGACGACGGCGCCTGCGGCCACTGCAGGACCCAGCCCGACGGCAGGGTCAGTCCGTGGACTGGCCGGTCATGGCCGCCAGCACCACGAGCAGCACCACGGTGACGACGAACTGGACCACCGACCAGGGCCACCGTGGCACACGCCGACCGCAGTGGGCACCCCTTGCGGTTGAGAAAGCGTGGTTGATGGCCGCGCCGCCCACACCGGCCGGGGCCACGAGCGAGACGACGGCGCTGGCCAGGTGCACCTCGGTGGAGCGCCACGGGAGAGCCGCTCGAGCTGAAGGCCACCAGCGTGAGCCCCCGCGCCCACGTATGTCGCCACCGAGAAGGCCAGGGCCGCCAGCATCCACCAGACATTGGCCTGCGAGACGGCGGTGGAGACCTGCTGGAAGTCCAGCTGCGCCAGCAGCGTCCACACCGCCACCAGCGCCACCACGGCCATGGAGGGACGGTGCGCGTGGAGAAGCGGTTGAGGCGGGCCGGCTCGGCGTCGGCCGTGGGGGTGAGCGCCACGAGGGCGTCACGCAGGTCCTGGAGGACCTGTCGGTCCGCGCTGCGCCGCCCCATGACCCGCGGGTCTGGCGCGGCAGCACCACCCGCTGAAGCATGGGGGCGATCGAGGCCAGCCGCGCGGTGGTCAGTGAGCGGAGGCGGCGTCGATGGCCCGCTCGGCGCCGACCGTCAGCGCCGTCAGTGCCAGTGCCCGAGCCAGGTCCACGCGACGGGAGAGCTCGAGGAGATCGTCTCGCCCGAGGCCCAGTCCAGGAGCCACAGTCGCCCGGTCGCATCGACGACGACGCTCGAGGCGTCGATGCTCCGTGGGCCAGACCTGCGGCGTGAGCGCGCTGGAGCTGGCTCCACGCTGGTCCAGGACGTCGTCGTCCACCTCGGCCCCCAGGTCGCTGATGGACCGGGCGCCGACGACGATCGGTCACGAGAAGCACGGACTCGGCGGCCTCGGCCATACCCAGCAGGCCGGGTGCGCACGCGGGCGCGGCGGGCCTCCATCGTCATGAGGGCGGCGTGCCTCGGCGGCCGGGCGCAGGGACAGGTCGCGGGTGGGGGACAGGCCCCGACGCGGATCTGGTCCCAGATGTTGAGAGGAACCCGGCCACCTGCCGGTCGGCGTCGAGGAGGGTGACGTTGCGGCGCTCGCCGGCCGAGTCCCACACGGCGTACATCCGGTGGACCGAGGCCCGCTCCTGGGACAGGGCGTCGCTGGAGGCCCTCGGCCAGGACCGCGGCCAGATCGACGTCGGCGGCCGGCCTGATCGTGTTCGCGCCCGCTGCGCCGCCCGGGCCCGCCGTGCCCGACGGTGTCGGGTCGAGGGGGAGGCGGGCGTCCCGCTCGATGGACCAGTGGCCGCGTCGGTGACCCGTCCGTCGGCGGGGCGGAGACGTCCCCGGTGGGTGCTTGAGGCTCGCCGGCTCCTCCGGTGTCGGGTCCGGCGGGTTCTCGCGCGCTGCTCGCGCACCCTGCTCGGTATAGCCCAGGGGGCGTCGGTGGTGACGACCCAGGCGCGCGCCTCAGGGGCACGGTCCATGTGACCACGCGCACGGCGTCGATCCCGGCCCGGCGCAGGGCGCGCACGAGCGTGACCCTGTGGGCGCGGCGGTCCTCCACGCCGAAGACGTAATCGGACCAGCAGGCCGACGACGCGGCCCAGCAGTAGTGACAGCACCGCCCCCGGCAGGGTCAGGCGCCGCGCAGGACGGCCATGCCGAGGACCACCAACAGGGGCCGCCCAGCCCGAGCGCATCACGGTCGAGCTGTTGCGGTCGCCGGCGCCCGTGAGCAGACCCGCCATGGAGGCGAAGACGGTGGAGACGCCCAGCTGGGCGGTGCCCGAGGCGGTGACCGTCAGTCCCATGACCAGGGCGGTGGGGCCCCAGGCCACGAGACCGGTCATTGCGGCGGCGGCGACCGAGTGGCCGGCGATCCCCGACAGGACGGCCTGGCCGCAGGAGCGCCAGGAGCGGCGCAGGAGGCGGTCCAGCAGGACGGCCAACGGCACGATGAAGGTGGTCAGGCCCTCAATGGTCTGCAGGGGGAAGACGAGGATGCGGCGCAGCACCACCGCCAGGGCGTTCTGGACGTCCTGGGTGACGCCGGTGGTGGTCTCGCGGGCGTAGATGGCCAGAACGAGGACGGCGAAGATGCCCAGAAGCGTCAGGGTCAGGTCGAGCAGGTCCTCGGTGCGGCGCAGGCGGTGCGCGGTGGTGTCCACCAGGAGCGTGCGTCGAGCGGGGCGTGGTGGTCGGAGGTCGGGGTGGGCTCGGCCATGGGGCGACCCCGATGACGGGAGAGCCGACCGGCGAGGTGGAGGCTGACTCGGCCGAAAGTGCCGAGGTCGCGGAGACGGCTGACGGGCTGGGGGCCGCAGGTTCCCTGCTGGACGACGGCTGTGGGGGCTCGCTGGGAGGCTCGGTGACCGTCGAGGCGTGGTCGAGGTCGCCGACCGGCGGAGGCGGAGCCTGGTGCCGCATCTGTCATGACGCCGATTCTAAGGGGCGTGCCTGTGCAAAACCCTCGTACGCCGGAAGGAACCGCGCGGCAACGGGTGTCCTATTTCGAAGTAGTTTGCGACGCAAACCAAAGAGGGCTGACTACCAGAACAAGACCTGCTCCGGGCGCAGTCCTGCCACCTACCTGGCGCTGACTTCCGAGGGGCGGGTCGCCTTCGAGCGCTACGTGCGCAATCTGCGTGCCCTGCTCGACGGCTGAGCTCTCGGGGAGCGGACCTCAGACAGGGGGTATTATTAACCGCTTGGTTGGCGTATAGTGTGAATCAGGTCTCATAGGTGGGTGCCGATGGCGGTGCCTTCGTGAGGCCCTGTTGCAAGGGTCGGCCGGTGTCCGTCGGCCGACCGGACCTCGGGGCGGGCGGTCCGCCCCGCCAATCCCGTCACTGTCGACCACCCAAGGACACGCCATGCCTCTCAGTGCACAGACCACACCCACCGACCCTCCAGCCCACCTCCGGCCCGGCCACGTCCACGCCCACCGGCTCAGCCGACGGACCCTGCTCAAGGGGGTGGGCGGGCTAGCCGCCGCCTCTGTCATCGGGGGCGGCGCCGTCGTCGCCGGATCGGCCCCGGCCCAGGCAGCCGTCACGGTGGCCGAGCACGAGGACCACGGTCGCATGCAGTACTACAAGCTGGCCACGTCGTCGGTCGGCTTGCTGCCGAGGGTCAACGTGCTGCTTCCCGACGGCTACGACATCTCGCGCCGCTACCCGGTGCTCTTCCTGCTGCATGGCGGCGGTGAGAACTACTCGACCTTCGACACGAAGTACGACATCCGCAACCACACCGCAGGCCGCGACCTCATCGTCGTCATGCCCGACGGCGGGGCGGCCGGCTGGTACTCCGACCCCGAGTCCTCCAACGTGGGGCCGCGCAACTGGGAGACCTTCCACATCAAGGAGCTCATCCCCTGGGTCGATGCCACCTTCTCCACCACCGGGCAGGCCTCCGGCCGCGCGGTCTCCGGCTTCTCGATGGGTGGTTTCGGGGCCTTGAAGTACGCCGCGAAGCACCCCGAGCTCTTCGGGTCGGTCTCCAGCCACTCGGGGCCGGCCGACCTGCGCATCCAGGAGGGTGCGGTGGTCCACTGGGCGAACTTCACCGCCGGCGCCACCGACCTCAAGGGCGGCACCATCTACGGGATCCCGTGGGACCAGGCGCGGGTGAGTGCCGACAACCCGGTCGAGCACGTGGAGAGCTACCGCGGCAAGCGCGTCTTCCTGGTCTCCGGTACCGAGAGCGATCGCTACGAGAGCGTCGTCCTGCCCAGCCAGCAGCGCTTCGGGAAGGCGCTCGACGATGCAGGCATCAGCTACGAACGCTACGAGGACACTGGCGCCCACGTCGTGCGCTGGGGCCGCATGCGACAGGACATCGACTCCCTGCTCAACCACTTCGCCAAGGCCGGGTGAGAGCTGGGCGGGTGCGCTGGGTTGCTGCTAGCGCACGCCGCCGGTTCGGCGGGCGACGAGGACCAGCAGACCCCACATGACAGCGCCCACGCCGACGGTGGAGAGCAGGAGAGGAAGCGTGCTCGCCGCGTCCAGTTCCCCGGCCGTCGTCATGGCTGTCGATCCCAGAGACAGCGTCATGCTGACAAGCCCTTGGGGAGTGGCGTAGGCCAGAGAGCTCTGTGCCGCTAGCAGGCCGAATCCGATGATGCAGCCGACGAAACCCAGTGCCACCGGTGCGGCGAAGGACCGCATGAGCATGCTCAGTAGTGACTGCAGGGCGATGAGCGGGATGATGCTGACCACTGCCAGCAGATTTGAGGCGACGATGGTGCTGGCATTGCGGGACCGAGACCCATCACGAATGCTCCTGAGATCCATGCCAGCACGATGAACGCCACTTGCATGGTCAGCACCGGAAGCAGAATGACCAGGGTCTTGGCGAGGACGACGGACACCGGGGAGTGCGCGGAGGTCCGCATGGCGTTCCAGCTCGTGCCCCGGTGCTCCATCCGCCAGGCGGCGGAGGCCAGCAGGGCCACACCCAGCGAGCAGAAGAACATCGAGTAGAACAAGGATATCTGGGATGTCAGAACTCCCCATTCCGCGGAGAAGATCCCCTGATTTCGGTAGAAGTTGAAGGTGCCGGTGACAACTGCGAGCAGCGGCAGCAGGACGGCCACCACCCACACCGAGGAGCGCTTGAGCTTGATGATCTCGGCGGCCAGCAGGGACGGGAAACCACCGTTGCCCGCGCTGCGGGCCGTGGCGGGGGTACGTGCAGGAGTGCTCACGGGGCTACCTCTCGATCCTGTTGAGCCGGTGGGTGACAACGGTGAATATGAGGGCTGTCAGGATGAGGAATCCGGCGATCCACCCCGCCGGGACGTCAATGTATGTGACGGCCGTTTGAGAGCCTGTGGAGGCGCTCCTGGCGGCGGGAGTGATGAGGGCGTAGTACCCCCAGGGGGTCCATCGGACTATCTCCGGTGGTACGAGCAGGGTGAAGATTCCGATGAAGCCACTGAGCAATCCTGTGCTCATGACGATCAGCTGGTTCTCCACCACAGCTGCGAGCCACAGGAAGTAGGCGCACGTGGCCAGGTCCACGCAGATGAGGAGGGTCGTGTAGGTGGCCCAGGGGCCGACATCGAGCGCTACCGACAGTCCTCTGAAACGGGCGAGCATGATGATGCCCAGACTCTGAACCGTCACGGCTGGGACGATGAGGAGTGACAGCGCCGCGAGCTTGGCCCGGCACAGGGTCCCCGGTGTCAGGCCGGAGGTGGCGGCCAGGTTCCAGCCGGAGCTGGTGTGCTCGATATCCGTCTGCCGACTGGCGAGCACCGAGACGAGGATCGGCCCGATCATCGCGTTGTAAAAGCACGTCATCAGTAACAGCCGTGCCCACGGCATCGCACTCGGGTCGGAGGAAGGCCGTGAACGATGTGCTGAACAGGTTCATGCTGCACAAAGCCGCCGATGTGCCGACGATCAGCGTCGTGATCAAGGGCGTGCGCAGCCGACGCATCTTGAGGATCTCGACGCCCACGGCCGTCAGGAAGCCAGGTGCGGATGAGGTTTGGGAGCCCGGAGAGTGGTGAGACGAGGTCGGAGCAACGACGGCGGGTGCTGACGAGAGTGCGGCGCTGGTCGTCACAGCACACCTCCCCGGCCGGTGAGGTCCATGAAGACGTCCTCGAGGCTCTGGGCCTCGCGCCGCACCTCGTGCAGCTCGACGCCGGCAGTCACCAGCCGGTTGATGAGCTCGGCGACCGCCTCCTTCGACATCCCCGGAATGCGCACGCCCTGCGGCACCAGTGCCGGACCGCTCGGCTGACCGGATGCGCCGGGAGCCTGAGCCGGCACGAGCCCGGCCAGGATCTGAGGGTTCAGGACGGCTTGCGGTGTCGGGGTGACGACAAGAACGTCCGGCACCGAGCGCTCCATGAGCTCGGCGCGCGTGCCCTGGAAGACGAGGCGGCCGGCTGACAGGATGCCGAGTGTGGAGGCCATGCGGTCGATCTCGTCGAGCAGGTGGCTGGAGACCATGACGGTGACGCCCTCGTCGGAGAGCTCGACCAGCAGCCGGCGCACCTCCTCGGTGCCGGCCGGGTCCAGGCCGTTGGTGGGTTCATCGAGGATGAGCAGTTCGGGCTCCCGGGCCAGCGCCAGCGCGATGCCGAGGCGCTGCTTCATGCCCAGTGAGTAGGTGCGCACCAGGCGGTCCTTGTGCTCGGTCAGACGTACGAGCGCCAGGGCGCGGCTGACCTGCTGGTCGCTCAGTCCCCTGCATCTTCGCTGCGATCCGCATGTTCTCCGCACCTGTGAGGTGGCCGTAGCTGGGTGGGTTCTCGATCATGGAGCCGGTGCGTGACATGATCTCGGCGCGTGTGGTGGGGCTGAAGGGCCGCCCGAGCACGCTGATCCGCCCGCGCGTGGGCGCCAGGAGTCCCAGCAGCATCTTCATCGTGGTTGACTTGCCCGAGCCGTTGGGGCCCAGGAAGCCGTAGACGCTCCCGCGCGGCACCACGAGGTTGAGTCCCTCAACGACGGTGCGCTTGTCGAAGGTCTTGGTGAGGTCGTGGGTCAGGACGACGGCGTCGGAGGCCGCCGCCTCGGGGTCCGGTCCGCCGGCCTGCGGGAGGGGAACCGGAGGGGCGGTCCGGGCTGGCTGAGGCGGCGCTGAAGGCGCTGGTGGGATGCGATGCGAAGTCGTCATGGGAACAAGGCTGCTCGTACCGGGTCGGGCGATCATCAGCCCGTGGTCTGCTTCTGGAACCGGTGACATGGCGAGGCTCATACCCGGGTATGAAATCCCGGCGGCGCCCTCTGGGGCTCCTGATCGTGACGGTACGGTTCAGGCATGAGAAAACGGCTGGGTCGCGAGGCGGCGCGGGCGGACTCGGTGGCACCCGCGCCGACGTCGGCCAGGCGTGTGCCCCCAACGGGTCCGATCTCGGCCGCCTGGCGCGACCTGCGCTCGGCCCCGGTGGACGACGACGTCCGACGTCATCATCGCGCTGGCCTTCTTCTTCCTGCTGTGCATCGGCCGGCCCGACTCGGCTCCATGGCTCATCGAGGGGCGGGTCCGGTGCTCCACTCCCTGCTGGTGGGGGCCTGCGCCCTGGCTCTGGTCGTCCGGCGCCACTCCCCGCTGCTCTTCGTCCTGGTGGCCGGCATCTGCCTGAGCGCGCACCTGGTGCTGTTCACGGAGTTCTCCGTCTTCTTCGTCGTGACCGGCTTGATCGCGGTGGAGACGACGCAGTCCCGCCTGGAGGCGCCATGGCGATGGGTGGCGCTCGTCCTCGAGCTCGTGGGCGTGGGCCTGGCGACGGCGCGCGTGCACCACCTCATCGGTGGCTACATCCACGCGGGTGAGGCGCGGATGGTCGTCGTCGTCAATATCTGGCTGGTGACGATGGTGACGGCCTTCGTCGGCGCTGCGCGGCGCCGCAGCCGCGACCGCTACAACCGGGCCCTCGAGCGGGCCTCGGTGCTCGAGGTGCAGCAGGCCGCCGAGCGGCGCTCGCAGTCATTGAGACCCAGCAGCGCATCGCCCGTGACGTCCACGACCTGCTGGGCCACAGCCTCACCGTCATCGCCATGCAGGCTGAGGGCGCCCGCGCCATCCTGGCCACTGACCCGGCCGCAGCCGACGAGGCCCTGGCCGTCATCGGGGAGACCTCCCGCCGCTCCGTCGACGAGGTGCATGCCCTGGTCGACATGCTGCGTTCCGATGTCGATGCCGGTGCTGACCCCTGACGACCGCACCAGCAGCGACAGCGACACCGGTTCTGGGGCCACCGGCACCGTCGAAACTCCGATGCCGGCATCGGTGCCTTGGCCGGAAGCGGTGTGGCGGCGTCGGGTCATGAGGATCGCCTGGAGCTTGTGCGCGAACCGGTGCGTCAGGCGCAGCGGGCGGGACTGCCCGTCACCCTGGAGACCGACCTGGATGGCGAGATCCCGCCGAATATGGTGCAGGTCCTCCACCGGGTGGTCCAGGAGTCGCTGACCAACGTGCTGCGCCACGCTCCTGGGGCGGACACGAGCGTCTCGTTGTGCACCGGGGCCGGCCTCGTCGTCCTCGTCGTTGAGAACACCCCGGTCCCGGAGCCGCCGGCCGGAGACGCGGACCCTGCGCCGAGGACCGACGACCGTTTATATCGTCAGGACATCGGGGAGCAGACGGACGCCGTGCCGGCGGAGGCGCCGCCCGGGTCGGCCACTGCGCTCCGCCCCGCGGCGAGCGTCTCCGAAGGCACGAGGCACCGCGGCTTCGGCCTCGTCGGTATGCGCGACCGGGTCACCCAGCTCGGAGGCACCTTCACTGCCGGCCCCGCCCCTGAGGGTGGATGGAGGGTGGTGGCGGAGCCCCTCTGATCCAGAATGAGAGCCGGTTCCGCCCATATGGTGAACCTCGCAGGGCGCTCGTCGGCACTTCGTCAGTACAAAACCGCACACGCCGACCCTGAAGGGCGGATACTTCCGGTGAGTTGATGTCAGGAAGGGGAGGTGCCTGTGATCCGCCTGGGTCTGGCCGATGATGAGCCGCTGTTCACCATGGGGCTGGCCATGCTGCTGGGGGCGCAGCCGGATATGGAGGTCGTCTGGCGCGCCGTCGACGGCAACGACGCCCTCAGGCGCAACGCCGCCGACCCCGTCGACGTGCTCCTCCTCGACGTCCAGATGCCCGGGCTGGACGGACTCGCCGCGACCCGCGAGCTCATGGCCCGTGGCACCACCGGACGGGTCGTCATCCTGACCACCTTCGACACCGACGGCTACGTCATGGGTGCCATCGAGGCCGGTGCAGCCGGCTTCCTGCTCAAGAACACCCCGCCCCAGGACCTCATCGCCGCGATCCGCACCGTTCACGACGGCGACTCCGTCATCTCCCCGGGGCCCACGCGCCGGCTGCTCACCGCCGTGCGCACCGGGCGGGTCAGCGGCGTTCTTCCCGGGGACGGCGCTGGACGCCACGCCTCCGAGGACTCGGTCGAGGCGGTTCGGGCCGCGGAGGCCTCCCAGCAGGTCGCAGGCCTCACCCAGCGCGAGCGCGAGATCTTGGCGCTTATCGCCCTGGGGCTCACCAATCAGGAGATCTGCGACCGGGAGTGGCTGTCCATGCCCACGGTCAAGACCCACGTGAGCCACCTGCTGTCCAAGACCGGCTGCCGCGACCGGGTCCAGCTGGTGCTGCTGGCTCTGCGCGGCGGCGTCGTCAACCTCGACGACGTCCTGGGCCGGGCCTGAAGGCGATCACTCAGGCCGTCTGCCGCTGCACCAGGACGGCCACGGTGCGCGCGGGCACCGAGATCGTCCCGCTGGTGCGGTCGAAGCCGGTGCGGCGCACCACCTCATCGCCGCCCTCGGCCTGGATGGGGAGAGCGGAGTCCCGCCCCGCCAGCTCGGGCAGCGGCTGGGTGAGCGTCTGACCCGAGGCATTGAAGACCACCAGGACGGCGTCGAGCTCGGGGTCCACGTCGCTCCCGCCCCGGGTGTCGTCGATGAGCATGACGATCACCCCTGCCGGCGCCCCTGAAGCCCGCCCCCGGGAAGCTCAGCTTGTCCTGGATGAGGCGGGCGGAGCCCAGGCTGAACAGCGGCGTCGAGGCGCGCAGCCGCAGCAGGTCCAGGGCCTGGGAGCGGGCCGCCGCGATCTCCTCGGGCGAGGGCCGCAGCCAGTCGTCCTGCAGCAGCGGCCCCTGGATCGCCCAGGAGCCCTCGTTGCGGCTGGCCGGTGGCAGGCCCCGGCCGAAGCCGTTGAACTGCCCCGAGAAGTCGATGGCGTTGAACCAGTCCCCGGAGTTGTAGGAGTCCCGGTCCAGGGACTTGCTGCGCAGCAGCTCGGTGCCCGCGCTCCAGAAGGCCGGCGACTGCGCCAGCGCCACCGTGGCCAGGCACACCGTGTTCATCCGCACCCGCTCGGCCACCGGCATGCCCTGGGGCAGCTTGTAGGCCAGCAGGTCGTAGAGCGTCTCGTTGTCGTGGGCGTCGACGTAGTTGACGTTCTCCTGGGGGTGGGAGGCGAAGGCCGCCGGCGCCCCGTTGTGGATGAGGTCGATCCCGCGGCGCACCGAACCGTCCGAGATCGTCATGACGTAGTCCTTGAGGTTGCCCGCCAGTCCTAAGCGCACCAGGTCGGTGCGGTGCGCCAGGTCCGCCGACTGCTCGTTCCAGCCACGGTGGTCCAGGCCGCTGGGCTGCGTGAGCAGGCCGGTGCCGAAGCCCTGGAAGACGCGGTGGTCGGGGTCGAAGGCGCCCCGCCGTGGACCGCGTCGCGCAGGCGGTCGTTGAAGGCACCGATCCCGGTGCCGTCGAGCTGTCCCTGGGTGGCCTGCACGAACAGGGCGTTGCCCGCGACCTCCCCGAAGTTCCAGCCCTCCCCGTACAGGTAGATGGAGCGGCCGTCGACGCCGTCGGCCTCCAGCGTCAGCTCGTCCAGGGCCGCCCGCACGCGCTCCATGACGGCGCGCGGGTGATGGCCCATGAGGTCGAAGCGGAAGCCGTCGACCCGGTACCAGCGCGCCCAGCGCACCACCGAGTCGACCATGAGGCGCGCGCACAGGGCGTTCTCCGTGGCCGTGTTGGCGCAGCAGGTCGAGCTCGTCACCCGTCCCACGGCGTCGAGCCGGTGGTAGTAGCCCGGCACCACCCGGTCCAGGACGCTGCGCGGGTCCTGCCCGCAGGCGGCCGTGTGGTTGTAGACCTGGTCGAGGACCACCTGGAGGCCCAGGTCGTGCAGGGCCCCCACCATCTCGCGGAACTCGACGACGCGCGCCCCGCCGTCCTGGTGGCCCTCGGTCGCGTAGGAGCCCTCGGGGGCGCCCCAGTGGAGCGGGTCGTAGCCCCAGTTGTAGGCGTCGTCGTCGGCCACCTCCGCGATGGCGGCCTGCTGGTCGGCCGAGGCGGGGTGCGCGCCGGCGGGGATGCTCGGGGAGCGCTGGGAGCCGCGGTGCTCGGGGATGGTGGCGATGTCGAAGGTGGGCAGCAGGTGGATCGTGTTCATGCCGGCCCGGGCCAGCTCGGCCAGGTGGTGCACGCCCGCCGAGCCGGCCACCGTGAAGGCCCGGTAGGTGCCGCGCAGCTCGGGCGGGACGGTGCCGTCGGCGGCGGAGAAGTCCCGCAGGTGGAGCTCGTAGATGCTGCGGGCCGAGTCGTTGCGCACCGCCGGCGCCCGGGTGGCGGCCCACCGCTCGGGGGCCAGGCGCGGGTCGGCCAGGTCGATGGCGACCGAGCGGGTCGAGTCCGTGGTCAGCGCCGTCGAGTAGGGGTCGGTGACGATGTTGGTCTCCACGCGCCGAGTGGAGGGCACGTAGACCCGCACCTCCCACAGGTACTGGCAGCCGGCAGTGATGGGGGCGTCGGGCCGGCTCGTGCCGGGTTCGCTGCCGGGGGTGCTCGTGGTGGTGTCGGCCGGGGAGTCGGGCCGGTTGGCGACGACCCAGCGGCCGTCGCCCGAGCGGATGGCTGGAGTGCGTCTCGGTGGGCCGGGGACCTCGGGCACCGAGCCCAGTGGGTCGCCGGTCTCCCAGGTCAGGAGGGTGACGGCCTGAGCGGTGGGTGCCCACAGGGCGAAGGAGGGGCGGCCATCGTGGAAGGTGACGCCCAGCTCGGCGCGGGTGGCGGCCTCGGCGTAGAGGTGGTCCAGGAGGATGGCGGTCTGCACGCCGGTGAAGGCGTCGAGGCGGGCGCCGCTGACGTCGGCGGCCTCGGTGGGGTCCGGGACCCCGACGTACTGGGCGATGGCGACCTGGCCGGTCAGGGCGGAGGCGACGGCGCCGTCGTCGAGCAGGGGCGTGCCGGCGGCGTCGGTCGTGCTCAGGGCGATGTAGCCCTCCAGGTTCGGGTGCGCGGCGAGGATCTCGCCGGGCAGGTTCCCGACGATGCGCAGGGGCGTGAGCGTCGGGGAGGGCATGCCGTCCGCGCCCAGGATCCGGCCGTGGATGGCCGCGGCGCCGCCGTCGGGTGCCGTGATGAGACGCAGGGCGAGGCCGGAGCCGGGGAGGGGTCGCCGGCGTCAGTGATGATGACCCCGCGGTCCATCCCCTGGGCAGCAGCGACAGCGGCCACGCCAGGATGGTGGGGGTGACCCAGTAGGCGCGCTGCTCCTCGCTGCCGGCCACGGGCGGGAGGGCCGCGGTGGTGTCGAGTGTGCAGGTGAGCGTGTAGGTGAAGGTCATGGTGGTGTCCTCCCGAGTGGAGGCGCCTTGCGGGACGCCGCCGGTCCTGCCGGTCGTGTCGCGTGCGGCCCCGTGGCGCGGGGATCGGCAGTGGGGCCGCTCAACTCGTAGTCTCCCCTGGGCGGTGGGGCCCCTGTCAGCCCGATGGCGGGAATTGTCCCGCCCGGCCTGCGGACGCCGGACCGGGCACCTCGAGCCCCGGCTGCGGTGGCCGCCTCGTCTACTTGCTGGCCGCGGTAGGGTCGACGGCCTCGCGTGGCTCGGCGGCGCGGTGCTCGCTGCCATCCTCCCCGTCGTCCTTGCGCGGCCGACCCCTCCCGCGCATGGGGGCGGCCTTGACACCGCGTCCGGCGTCGTCGAGCGCGCGGCGCAGCAGGACCTCGATCTGGGCGTTGACCGAGCGTAGGGTCGTCCGCCGCCCACTTGGCGATGGCCGCGTGGACGGCGGATCCAGTCGGAGCAGGACCTGCTTGCGCTCTTTACCGGCCACGGCTCAAGCGTAGAGGGATCCGGTGTTGACGACGGGCTGGGTGCGCTGGTCGGAGCAGAGCACTACCAGGAGGTTGGAGACCATCTGAGCGCGGCGCTCCTCGTCCATGGTGACGATGTCGTCCGCCTCGAGGCGCTTGAGGGCCTGGTCGACCATGGACACGGCGCCCTCGACGATCTGCTCGCGGGCTGCGATGACGGCGCCGGCCTGCTGGCGCTGGAGCATCGCCTGGGCGATCTCGGGGGCGTAGGCCAGCGAGGAGATGCGAACCTCGACGATCTCCAGGCCGGCCAGCGCCACCCGGGCCGCGACCTCGGCCGCCAGCTCGGCGGAGACGACGTCTGTGCCGCCGCGCAGCGAGGTCTCGCCCGGGCCCGGCTCGTCGTAGGGGTGGGTGGTGGCCACGTGTCGCAGCGCGGACTCGGCCTGGGCCCTGATGAACTGCTCGTAGGCCTCGACGGCGAAGACGGCGCGGGCGGTGTCGGCCACCTGCCACACGACGATGGCGGCGATATTGACGGGGTTGCCGTCCAGGTCGTTGACCTTGAGCTCATGGGTCTCGAAGTTGTGGACCTTGATGGAGACCCTTCTGCCGGAGGTCAGTGGCGGAACGAGCACCAAACCTGTGTGGCGTACGGTGCCGATGTAGCGGCCGAGGAACTGACGCACGCTGGTCTGCCCGGGCACCACGATGGTGAAGCTGCTGAACAACGGGGAGGCGATGAGGAGCCCGACGCTCCCGGCGACGATGCCCAGCACGGCTCCCGGCTCGCCCGCGTCGGCGGCGGCGCCGCCGACGATGAGGAGGGTGATCGATCCGGCGGTGAGCGCCAGGATGAGGAGCATAGCGAGGAAGGCGGGGCCCGGAGCCCGCGGCCAGGGCCGGCTTCTCCGTGATGTCGACGCGGCTGGAGGAGTGCTTGGGGGCGTTGACGGACTGGTCCAAGGCGTCGGTGGGAACGGCAGTGGGGGACCTCGGTGGGCGGAACGGGGACGTGGACATGAGAACCTCCTTGAGTTAGCAAAATGATATCTATTTTTGAAGAGGTGCAAGCGGCACTGTTTATGCGACCTCGCTGATGGACCG
>BNJV01002329.1_pt1 | contig 15090 bp, 16 predicted proteins | sample 8540591 | NCBI WGS metagenome assembly BNJV01 (sample SAMD00202457, study PRJDB9452) | human saliva metagenome | host: Homo sapiens
CCAGCGCTCCCCGCCGTCGACGCCCCTGCGCGACAAGTCAACGATATCAAGGGCTATGCGGGGCGTAGGTAACCCTCCAACATCAGCAGTGCTGCGGGTCGACCAGTCGCCAGCGCAGGTGAGCGCACGGACTAGCGGACCTCACGTGCGAACAACACGCCATGCCTGGTGCCGCTGCGCCCGGTCCGCCCCGAACGTAAGGTGGTCCGATGGATGACGCAAACAGCCCCGCCGCCCCCGAGCGCGTTCTCTACGCGCACCCTGCCCTGAGGGGCCCGGCTGGGACAAGGACCTGCCCGACCCCTGGTACGGGGACTACGGGGACTTCGTGGACATCCCTGGCCGTTATCGAGCGCTCCACACCTGCGCTGGTCGACTACGTGCGCCCCTAGGGCGTATCGCGTGTGCGGGTGCGGTGGGATCTTTCGGGTATTGTGCCCCCGGCAAGGCCCACTTCCGGCGGGGGTGCCCGCGCCAGGCCTCGCGCCCGCCATGCCGCGGCCTCGGCTCCCGACGACCCGACCAGGTGGCCGGTCGGCGAGGTGACCCGACCCGGCGGGCTGTTTTGCAAGCGTTGTTCCGCATTGGGGTAGGAAACAGGTCATTCGGGCAGGTTGGTAACCTGCCCCAATGAGGGCTAACCTGCCCCAATGCTTGGTTTCCTGCCCCAGTGTCGTCCGCTGGGCACTGGAGGGCGCGGCTGTGGTGCGGCGGCACGGCTGCGCCTGGCCCAAGGGCGCCTGGGTCCGGGTGCGCGCCCGCGTCTGCGCCACTTGGGCATTGCCCGCACCACTTAGGCCCCCGACACGCCGGGAGAACCAGGGCCCATTTGGGCCTAAGTGGCGCAGTGGAGCCCTAAGTGGTGTAGCGGTGCGCTAAGTGGTGCAACGGCGGGCTAAGTGGTGAAGCGGCGCACGAAGCCGCGCAACCGCGAGCGAATCCCGCAGCACAGCGTACGAAGCCGCCCAAAGCATCGACAACGAGCCGCACACGCAGCCCCTTCCCACAACCACGCACACAAAAGGACCGGAATCAGACAACACGGCCTAGTCGGGCACGCACGTAAGGGGACTGATTTCCGAAACACACTGCGCATACAACGGCTTGATTCCGCCCTTGTACGCGGTCGCATGTTGCGTAATTCCGATCCTTGTGTGCGTAAAACGGGGCTGCGCGGCGCCGTCTACACTGCGCCCGATTGCCCGTCAGATGATCGTCCCCCGTCCCAGGTGGGCGCGGTTGAGGGGAGGGCGCCCCTCCCGGGTGGGGGCCGGGTCCGGGGCCCCGACGCGCAGGACCACCAGGGGCTCGCCCGTCGGCTGGGCGGACCCGCCCTGGGGCTCGAAGGTCAAGAAGATCTCACTGCCCGGCTGGGGCATGATATCCACGAAGGAGTAGTCCCCGCCCCGCCGCTCGTAAACGCCCAAGGATTCGACGGTGTTTCCGTGGCGCGCCCACACCTGCATCACCTGTCCCTCGGGTGCCCGCAGCGCCGAGGGCGTGGTGATCGCGGTCATCCCCATTTCCGGCGACCAGGTGAGGGTGACAACGTGCCCGTCGGGCATGGTGTCGGTGGAGCGCCGTACGTCTTGCGCCTGGTTGAGGGCGGCGTAGTGACTGGTGGACTCCATTGAGGTCATCGTGGTCCACCGGCCTACGCCGATCCCCGCTGCGAAGAGCGCGACCGCCGCAGCCGCCGCGGCGAGGACGCGCGCGAACATGGGGATGGCCCTGCGGTCGCGCGCGGGGGCCTTCCCGTGGGCACCTCCGCGGCTTCCGGATCCGGAGTCCGCCCCGGTCTCGGCCGCCACCCCGGAGCCGGAGCCCGCCTCTGATCCTGCCCCCGCCGCAGTGGGCGCCACCATGCGGACGAGGCGCGGGCCGGCGCCGGGGCCGTCCTCCGCTGCGGCCTCCTCAGGGGCCCCCGTCCGCCGCTCCTGCTCGACCTCCTCGATCGCGGCCAGGAGGGCGTCGCGCACGCGCGCCGACGGCTCGACGGGGGCGAGGGAGGCGCCGAGGCGGGCAGCGGTCTCGTCGTCGTCGAAGATGTGGTCGCTCATCGTTCCTCCAAGATGGTGCGCAGGCGGGCGAGGGCCTGGCGGATCGTGCTTTTCACGGTGCCGAGCGGCAGTCCCGTCGCGTCGGCGATCCTCGAATGGCTCAGTCCCCCGAAGTACGACAGGAGGATGACGGTCTTGTGCGGCTCCCCCAGGGAGCCGAGCGCGCGGCGGACGTCTCCGCCCGCGATGCGGGACTCCGCCTCCTCCGCCGTCTGGTCCCAGTCCACGTCCGGGGGCGAGGCGAGTTCGCGGTCGCGCGCCGCCTGGGCCGAGCGCACCCGGTCGATGGCCCGCCTGCGGGCGATGGTGGTGAGCCAGGCGCGGACACTGCCGCGGCCGGGGTCGTAGGAGGGGGCGCGCCTCACACGTGGAGGAACGTGTCCTGCAGGACCTCTTCTGCTTGGGCGCGGTCCTGAGGACGCAGCTGATGAGCGCGAAGAGCGTGGGCGCCCAGGCATCGTAGAGCCTCGCGGACGCCCGTTTGTCCCCTTCGGCGACCAACTGCAGGTCTTCGCGGCCCAGGTCGCGTGCGGCGGTGTCATTCACGGTGCTCATCGATAGAACGCCGTGGCGCCCGGGTGCCGGTGGACGCCCGGCGCCGGGCGGGTCTCCGCCGGGGCGGCGCCGCGAAGGCCACCTGTTCCTCCGCGGCCAAGCCGTCACCCGAAGGTGAAGGAGTAGAGCGCCAAACCCTTGCTGGCCGTGACGGTGAGCAGCCCTGAGGAATCGGTGTCCCCGCTCACCAGCGTCATCGAGTTCGGGGTGCCGCTCACATGCTGGGTGTGGGACTGGCCGTCCATCTCCCAGGTGAGGTCGCCCTCGCCCGAGACCACCAGGTCCACGCGGCGTCCGCGCCACATGAGGCGCAGTTCCGCCTCGTCGTCGGCGGGGCTGATCGACTGGGCGCCGATGGTCCACCGTCCCTGCAGGGCGAAGCGGTCCGCGCCTAACGAGGCCGGGGCCGCGTAGTCGCGCGTCCCGGCGGAGTAGGCCTCCGTCCCCGCGAAGCTTGCTGCACGTTCGTGGCCCAAGTAGGTCTCGGGCGTGCGGTGAAAGGCCACTCCTTCGACGCCGTCGTCGGTGAAGAGCGGGTCGGGCAGCGCGTTGCCCTGGTCGGCCAGGAGCCGGCGGATCAGTGACTCCAGGGTCGCCTCGCCGCCCTCTCCGAAGTGCGTGTAGCGCAGTTGCCCGTGCGCGTCCGCCAGGTACTGGGCGGGCCAGTAGTGGTTGTCGAAATCCGTCCAGGTCTCCAGGTCGGAGTCGACGGCGATCGGGTAGGTGATGCCCAGCTTGTCGCCCCCGGATTGGACGTTCGCGGTCTCCTTCTCGAAGGCGTACTCGGGGGAGTGGACGCCGATGACTTGGAGCCCGTAGGGGTGGTACGCCTCGTAAAGCCTTTCGATCCCGGGAATGGAGCGCTGGCAGTTGATGCACGAGTACGCCCAGAAGTCGACCAGGGTCGCTCCACTGCCCTGGGGGGCCGCCCCGCCGTCCGTGTTGAGCCACGCGGTGGGTTTCGCGAGGGAGCGCGCCGCAGTCCGCCAGGGTCGTCGCGCCGTCGACGCAGGCTGAGCGCTGGCCTTCGCCCCTGCTCAGACTCCCGGATCGGCGCTGCGCTGCAGCGCTGACGTGTAGTCGGGCAGCGCCCTTGGAGAACGGCGGGCAAGTCAGTGACGATCCCGGCGGCCAACGCCAGGACGGTGGCGCCCGCGGCGATGCGCACGCGCCGCTGGTGGCGGCTGAACGCGGAGACGCGCTCGGTGAGGCGGCGCCCCGCTAGGGCGAAGGCCAGGAGGGGGATCGCTGTGCCCGCGGCGAAGGAGAGCGCCAGGGCCACGGTGTCGGCCCCGATGCGGCCGGTGGAGCCGGCGACGATCACCGCCGCCAGTACGGGTCCCGCGCAGGGCACGTAGGCGGCGCCGAGGACGATGCCCAGGCCGAAGCCGTTGGTCCCCGTGCGTCTACCGGCCTTGGAGAACACGGCGAAGGGCTTCTCCAGGACGTGCATGAACCGTGGGACGATCATGCCCACACCGATGAGGACCAGCAGGACCACCCCGGCCCACCGGATGAAGTCCTGGGGCAGGTGGAGCGCCGTGAGCAGTGTCGAGCCGAGCAGCGTGAATGCTGTGAAGCTGAGGACCAGTCCCGCGACGACCTGGTAGGGCCGCCATTTCGAGGGGGCGCGGGGCACTGGCCGTGTCGCGCGGTGGTCTTCCTGTGCGCCGGAAGTCCCCCCCGAGGGAGATCCCGGTGCCCGGAGCAACAGCGAAGGAAAGGGAGGGGCGCGCCGAAGGGGCGCCACCCGCCATGAAGATGACGGGGAGGACGGGGAGGATGCACGGGGAGATGCCCGTGATGAGGCCACCGAGGAATCCGATGAGGACCAGGGTTGTCGTGATGCTCCTTTCGTGTGGTGCTACTCCTGATTCGTCGCAGTCGCAGTCGTGGATCAGCGGATGTCGTGTGTTGCATGTCACTGATTGCTGGTGATCCGTGGCGCTGTTCGCGCCGAATAGGAGGGTGAAGGCGCTAACGGAGCGCCCGTCAACAGAAGGAATCACGCATGAGTATTCGCCGCGCGGCTCTGGCAGCCGCCCTGTCCGTCGTCTTCGCCGCTGGTTTGGCGGCCTGTGGGAACTCCGCCAACGACAAGATGGAGAACCCGTCGTCGCCGTCGATGACGCAGGACACGAAGATGGAGAACCTGATGTCGGGCGATGGCATGAAGGGGGATGGACGACGGCAAGATGGACGACGGCAAGATGGACGACGGGAAGATGGACGACGGCAAGATGGACGACGGCAAGATGGACGACGGCAAGATGGACGACGGCAAGATGGACGACGGGAAGTAGGGGTAGCAGTAGGCCGCGGCTCGGGGCGTCCCAGAATCCCTAAGGGCGGCGGGCTGATCCATGTGATGTCCCGCCGCCCAGGGCCCATCGATGGGCGCTGGCGGCGCAGTGGGGCGAGCGGGTGCTATTGCGTGAGTCAGCGCTGTGGGCACCGGGTGCGAAACTGCCTCACGCCGCCACTTACTCTGGCCGCACTGTGGCGCCTGCTCACACGTGCCCCTGGATCTGCGCGAAGACGCGGCCGATGGGCTCGCGGATGATCAGGTCGGCGCGCCCGTCGTAGGGGGTGGGCGTCGCGTTCAGCGAGGACGAGGCGCCCGCCCCTGGTAGTAGTCGATGAGCCCGGCCGCCGGGTAGACCGCCAACGACGTGCCGCCCACGATCAGCATGTCCGCCCCCTGCTATGGCCAGGACGGCCCCCTCCAGCGTCGCCAGGTCCAGAGCCTCGCCGTAGAACACGATGTCCGGGCGCACCACGGCGGAGCACGACGGGCAGTGGGGCACGCGCCCGGCCCGGGCCTCGTCGAAGTCGTCGATGGTGGAGCGCGCGCCGCACCCCGTGCACCCAGCCTCGTCCAGTTCCCGTGGAGCTCGAGCACGCGTTTGAGCCCGCGGCCTGGTGGAGGCCGTCGATGTTTTGGGTGACCACCGCCTTCAGTTTTTTGTCCTATAATCCCGAAGCTCGCGGCGCAGACGGCTCGCGGGCGGGCCGCCGCCCACCGGCACACACAGCGGCCCGGCCCCACAACCCGGCCCTGCAGGCGCCCCGAACACCAGCGGCACCAATCAACACAACAACAAGCACCGCAACACCGCACCGAGACATACAAAAAACCGACATCCGCGATCGGATGTCGGCCCTGTGGTGGAGCTAGGGGAGTTCGAACCCCGACCTTCTCATTGCGAACGAGACGCGCTACCAACTGCGCCATAGCCCCAAGGACTCGAACAGCTTAGCACCATCACAATCGGCCATGCAAGCCGACCACCACCCAGTGCGGCATGACACGAAGCCCACACATGCGACAGCGCCGCGAGCCCGGAGGCTCGCGGCGCGGCATCAGCAGCTGAAAGATCCCCTATTGGGCGCGTCGCGCGTCCAGGACGGCATCCAGGTCGAGGGCGACGGCCTGATCGGCGACGACCTCGGCGGTGGAGCGGGCGCCCACCTGGGCAGTTTGGGCGATCGGGCGAGCCGGGACGGCGGCGGCGATGCGCGGGATGCCGCGCAGGTCGGTGTCGGCGTGGACGATGCGGCCGCGCACGCGCTCGCGCGAGGCGTAGGTGGGTGCAGGGATCGGCGCGACGGTCCAGGCTCGGGCCGGGGTGTCAGCGACCTCAACGACCTCAGGGAACCTCGACGTTGAAGACGAGGGAGGGCACGGAGCCGGTCTGAGGCTCCGGACGCCTCGACCACCTCGGCGACCTCTTCCAATGAAGAGGAGGAAGACGAAGCCTGAGTCTCCGCAGGCGGCAGCGGTGGCGCGCCCAGCGCCGCGCACGTCGCCGCGAAGCTTGGTCAGCAGCTCGAGCTCACGCTCGGAGGCGCGCTGGGGAACGCACGGCGGCGACGCGGGAGGTAGCCAGGGATGCGACGAGCGCGGCGGCCGGGATGGCGATCCACGCCCACGCGATAGAGGTCGCCGCGATGACGATGCCGAGCGCGACGGTTGCGAGCGCACACACGCCGGTAACAACCATGCGGCGGCGGCCGGCGGCGGTTTCGGCGGCAAGACGGGCGGCGCGGCGGGCGCGCAGCTTCGCGATCTCACGAACCGCCTTGTTGTTGCGACGGTCGATAACGGGACGCGTGCGCCCCGTGGTGCCCTGGTGCATGCTGCCTCCGCTCATCAACGCGCCCCGCGCCAGGATGGTTCCGCTGGCGTGGTCGCATGTGTCTAATTCTGGCTCATTCGTGTGGATCATGCGCAGCCTCGGAGAGAAACGGTCAATTTCTCGAGACTGAACGATTGCTGTCCTGCGTGCAACGAGCGACGGTACCGTCGCGATGAGCGCGACGAATATCGCTGCAATGACGAGTCCACCAATCTCCACCCTCACAAAGTACGGGCGTTTGTGGCGCTGCGCTTTGTGCGATGGGCGCGTGTCGAGGGTCTCAAACCTTTCGGTAAAAAGAGAAGTAATCACAGGTGTCACACCTGTAACATCTGCACCATTTGCACCACCGCGCGAGGCCTCAAGCTCCGGATAGGGCAGACCTCAGAGAATAAACGACGCCGCTCAGTCGATCGCCGAACTCCCCACCGGCGCTGCACGAGGCCGCCCTCGGGCAGGGACTCAGTATCAATAAAGAACGCAATATGGTCCGCCCACTGCCCGCCGATGTGCATGAAGCGGGGGCGCAGGCCCTCCTCCACGAGGCCGAGGCCTCGGCACACGCCCAGGAACGCTCATTCTCGGGACGCACGCACACTTCGACGCGATGCAGCCCCAACTCGCCGACGACGAGGTCGAGAACGAGTGCCGCGACCAGGGAACCCAGGCCTCGGCCCGACCATTCGGAGACGATCCAGTAGCCGAGCATGCCCGACGACATCGCACCCCAGTGCACATTGGAGATGGAGAACTGGCCGACGAAGCGCCCGTCGATCTGCACGCCAAAAATCAGACCGGTCCCCTCGCGATGATCGCGATCCGCGCGACGCATGTACTGCGAGAACGTCGGGATATGTTCGAGCGTATCCGGGGGCAGGGTCGCCTCCCACGGGCGCAGCCAGTGCCCATCGGTGCGGCGCACGGCGTCGAGCGTGCGGTGTTCCTCGCCGCGTACGGGGCGCACGATGAGCTCGCGCGGGCGCGGATTCGACTCGGTGCCGCTGCGCAGGAAGCCGCGGCCAACCGGGTCGGCCACGCGCAGCGTGAGCATCTCAATGTCGCGGCCCCCACACGCACCGGGGACGACGGAGGAAGCATTTCATTCGAGGACCAGGCACTGCAGGCGGTCACCCGCGCGCACCGTCGTCACGTCCTCGGGCACGACGGCGAGCGCGTTGGAGTCCGCGAGCGCGGACAGCAGCAACGAGGCCGGGGTTCCCATGACGGCGGCGTTGTAGCCGGAGCGGGGGGAGCCGGTGAGGCGCACGCGCACGAACTCGCGGCGGCCGCGCGGGGAGTACCAGGAGCGGTCGATGGCGGCGCGCACGACGGGGCGATTGACGGCGGTCCAGCCCTGCATGTGGCGCAGCGCGGGGCGGACGAACACCTCGAAGCAGACCTGGGCGGAGACGGGGTCACCGGGCAGGCAGACGATGGGCGTGCCGGGCTGGCCGTCCTCGGCGCCGACGGTGCCCACACCCATGATGTGGCCGGGCCAGGCGGCGACGTTGTCGAAGCGGACGGTTCCGAGCGCACCGAGGACCTCACGGACGGTGTCGCCGCTGCCGTAGGAGATGCCGCCGGTGGTCAGGATCAGGTCCGCGCGCACCAGCTGGTCCTCGATGGTCTCGCGCAGGCGAGCGCGCTCATCCGGGACGGCGGCGACGCGGAAGGTCTGTGCGCCGGCGTCGGCAACAGCCGTCGACAGGGCGTGACCGTTCGCGTCGAAGACGGTGCCGGGGCGGGCCTCGCCGCCGGGCTCGACGATCTCGTCGCCGATCGAGATGATGACGACGCGCGGGCGCGGGTGAACCAGCACGCGGTCGCGGCCCACGCCGGCGAGGAGCGCCATCTGGCGGGCACCGATTCGCGTGCCGGAGCGCAGCACCGTGTCACCCTGCGCAACGTCCTCCGCGCGACGGCGAATGTTCTCGCCGCTGGCGGGGGCGGTACGCAGGGCGACCTGGGCGATGCCGTGATCCGTGAACTCGAGGGAGACCACGGCCTCGGCGCCGGAGGGCATGGGCGCGCCGGACGCGATGCGGATCGCGGTGCCGGGCACGAGGGCCGCCGGGTCGACGGCGCCCGCGCGGATCTCCTCGGTGACGGGAAGCGTCACCGGCGACTCAGGGTGGCTCCCTCGCAGTCACGGATGCGAACGGCGTATCCGTCGCACGCCGACAGGTCGGCGACCGGGAGGTTGAAGGGGGCCTGCACGTCCTCTGCGAGCACGCAGCTGACCGCGTCAGCGAGCTGAACGTCGAGCGGCGGCAGCGCGTGGGCAACGGCCATGCAGTCCTGGTAGAAGTCGGCAACGCTTCGCATAGTTGCTAGTCCTCGAGCTTGGAGCGCAGGAACTCCTTGAGTTCCGCTCAAGCGCCAGGGTCCTCAAGGGCGAGCGTGACGTTAGCTTCGAGGTAGCCGAGTTTGTCCCTCGGTATCGAAGCGTCGCTCGTCGATGACTACACCGTACAACCCTCCACCCTCTTCTTCGGGAGGTCGATCATGCGCGCGTACCCATCTGTGAGCTGATACTCACCGCCGGCGCCCGGTTCGATGTTTCTCGAGGGCCGTGAACACGGCCGGGTCGAGCAGGTAGCGGCCGACGACCGCGTACTCGGACTTGACTTCTTCGAGCGGGGGCTTCTCGGTGACGTCGGTGATGCGCATGAGCTGACCCTCTTCGAGGTCGACACCCTCGGGGATCGGCAGGACCTCGACGGCGGTCGACGCGTAGGCGGTGGCCTGCTCGGGGTGACCTTCAGCAGGGCGACGACGGTGCCGCCCAGGGCGCCTCGCACCTGGATCATCTTGCGCAGCAGCTGCGAGCCGGGCTCCATGAGGTCGTCGGGCAGCAGGACGGCGCAGGGGGCGTCGCCCACGTGGGACTTGGCCTGCAGGATCGCGTGGCCGAGGCCGAGGGGGTGGCCCTGGCGCACGGAGTGGACGCGCGCGTACTTCTTGTACTCGTTGACGTACTCGAGGGCCTTCTCCTTGCCGGCCTTCTCCAGGTCGGCCTCGAGGCCGGGTTCGGCGTCGAAGTAGTCTTCGATCGACTGCTTGCCGGCGCGGGTCACGAAGAGGATGTCTTCGATGCCGGCATCCGTGGCCTCGCGAACGATGTACTCGATCGAGGGACGGTCGACGACGGGCAACATTTCCTTGGGCACGGACTTCGTGATGGGCAGGAAGCGGGTTCCCGCGACCGGCCGAGGGAACGACAGCGTGCACTACGGGCTGGTTTTTTATCTGACATACTTCACAGAGTAGCGAAGAAAACCGCCCGAGAGGGAGACGATGGCCACAAAAACAACTCTCCGCGCGGAGGTGCGTAGCAGGCGCCGCGCCCGGCGCGCGGGCACGTCCACGACTCGAGGCCCCGTTCACCCCGGAATTCAGCCCCGTCCCCGATTCCCGTGCGTGACCGCGCCGAAGCGGAAGGGCTCGCTCGCCAGATCCGCGCCCTGGCCTCGTCGATGGGCGCAGTCACCCCTGCCCGCGCTATTCGTCCCCACCCCCTCGAGCCCGACATGTCCCTCGCGCTCGGGCTGTTCAACGCGCGCTCCTTCCCGGTCCTCCTCGACGAGGCCGGGGCCCCCCTCGGCGAACCGCACTGGGGACTGTGGGAGGCGGGCCGGGCGTTGATGACGCTCGGGCGGCCTCCCGCTCAGCCGGACGGCGAGGCGCTGGGGCGCGGAGTCGCTCAAGGAGGCGGATCTGATTGTCATTCCTGCGCTCGCTGCATCGGCGGACGGGACCCGTCTCGGCCAGGGCGGAGGATGGTACGACCGCGCGCTCATGTACCGCTCCCCGGCGTCCCCGAGTCGTCGCGGCGATTTTTGACGACGAGGTACTGGAGGCCGGAATAATTCCTGCGGAGCCTCACGACGTTCCCGTCGACGCGATTGTGACGCCGACACGCACGATCACAGCAAACGCCCGATAGGCCTTTTTCCAGGGTTTTTTTCCTGTTAACCGCAACGCCAACAGCCGTTTGTCACATACGTCTCACACCGGACTTTTCGGCTCAAAATCGCAGGTCGCTGACCGAATGACAAAAAAAGTGCGACGAACATTACTCTCTAATCACTGTCCGTAAGACGAAAGTCCCCACTAGTGTTTGCAACGGTAAACGAGCGCCGACGCGGCGCGCGCTCCCCGGTGGCACAGAGCCGCCACGCCGAGACACTTCGGCGATTCAGACTTGCCGGCCTGGCCGGCACTCATTCAACACAGGAGTAGCCCATGCTCAAGGGTTTCAAGGACTTCATCTCTCGCGGTAACGTCGTCGAGCTCGCCGTCGGTGTCATCATCGGTGCTGCCTTCAAGAACATCGTCGACGCCCTGGTCGACGGCATCATCAACCCGCTGATCGCGGCCGTCATCGGCAAGCCCGATTTCTCGGACGCCTTCATCCTCACCCTGAACGGTAGCGACGTGAAGTTCGGCCTGCTGATCACCGCCATCATCAACTTCATCCTCATGGCCTTCGCGATCTACTTCTGCATCGTGGTGCCCATGAACGCCCTCAACGCCCGCCGCAAGAAGGCTGAGGACAACACCCCCAAGGAGGTCTCCGAAGAGGTCAAGCTCCTCACGGAGATCCGCGACGCCCTCGCCCAGGGCACGCCGCGCCACTGAGTCATTGATCCCTCCTCGCGAGGGACGAGGCGGGGCCGATGCGATTGCATCGGCCCCGCCCTTTTTGTATCAGCACAACACGAGAACGCCGCTCCTGCGAGAAAACTCGCGCTTAGCGCCAGCCCTACGCCGCGCGCCTGGGCGTGCGGGGGCACGTTGTCGAGTAGGCGCGCGTCGTTGGCACCGTCGCCCCGGTCGGGGGCGTCAGCCATGGAGCCGGGGCGCGTGTCCTCGGGGCGCACGCGATCCTCCCAGGAGGGCGGCAGGCCCTCCTCGATGAGGCGGCGGTCCACGTCGGACACGTAGCGGGCGACGCGGCGACGCTTGCGCGGCGTCGGCTCACTCATCGGAGGAATCCTCCGGCTGCGCGTCCTCGAGTCCGACGCCTCGTCCCGCATTCCTGCGCGCTGGCTGCGGGCTTTCGTGCGGCGCACGACGTTGCCCAGGACCGCGTCGGATTGGAAGCCGCGTCGCGTGATGCCCAGGGCCTCGCGCAGCTCTTCGGCGGTCTCCAGGTCGGTGCGCTCGACGCCGTCGGAACGCACCCAGGCGGCCATCTCGTCGAGCTGGTCGTCGGAGTAGGCGGCCAGCGGCAGGCCCTTGGCGATCGCGGGGCGCGGACCCACGGTTCTCCTCGGACGCGCGCTCCTTGCGCTTGATGGCCAGCAGCATGCCGGTGGTGTCTTCGTCGGCCTTCTTGCGGCGCTTGGATTCCTCGTCGAGGCCGTCGTCCAGCATCGGCATGCGCGGGGCCGAGGCGTCCGAGAGTCCCTCAGCCTCGTCCGCCACCTCGGCACCGTCACCTTCATCGGAAGCCTCTTCGACGCGCTCTTCCACGCGCTCGTCCGCGGCCTCGTCATCGGCGATGCGCTCGGGGACCTCGACGACGGGCTCGTCGTCGGTGGCGCGCAGCTTGTCGAGCGCGTCCAGGACGGCATCGACGACGAGCGATGCTTCCTTGTCGGGGTCGATGAAACAGCGGCATCGACAGGGGCGGTGTAGACCGCCCAGCCCTGCGCCTCGAGCCAGCGGGGACGGGCGCGGTCGCGCACGCGCTGGCTGGGCTCCGCCAGGTACTCCTCGTCGTCCGTGAGCACCGCGAGGAGCAGGCGCCCGGAGACTCCGGGTGACCGATCGCGAGCGGGATCCGCATGCCGCCGGGGATACCGACGTTCGCGACGACCTCGAGGCCTCGCGAGTACAGGTGCTCGGCGAGGTCGACGAGGAGGCGATCCGGTTCGCCGGCCAGGACGGGCCAGGCGTCCATGCCCTCGCCCGCGTGGCCTTCGGCGATCTCGAGGAGGTCGACGAGCATACGCGAGCCCTCGTGGCCGAGGCGATCACGGTCGATCTCGCGCTGTGCAGGGCGGAGACGAGCGTCAGGTCGCCGCGACGACGCGCAGGACCTCGGCGAGCGCGTCCGCGCCCTCCTCGCTCGACAGGACGCCGAAGTCGTGAATGACGCGCCCGTGCGGGTCTTCGCGAACCCGACGGACAGGGATGAGCGATTCGCGGGTCAGGCCGGCCACCTGGTCAGGGGCCGACGACGACGAAGGGTTCCGGGGTCGCGGGGATCGAAGAACGAGGCCAGGCCGGGCTCGTCGGCCTTCACGCTCTCCAGGGCCTCGCGGATACGCTGCGCGTGCCGCTCGGACAGGGCGACGACCGCGAGGGGAACGCTCCGGGGCCTCGACCGCGTGTTCGATGACGGCGTCGACGACTGCACGCACCTCGGCGGCGGTCGATTCGATCGCGTGCGCACCGGGCGCGGGCATGCCCGTCGCCTCACCCAGCGGGCGGACACGGGCGCGTTCGCGGCAGTCCACGGGACGGGGAATACCGGCGTGCTCGTAGCCGTAGCGGGCGAGCAGCAGGGCCACCTGATCGTTGAGGCGGCGCGGACCGGGCTCGACGACGCACGACCGGTGGGACGCCCGCCAGCTCGCGGGTCGCGCCGCCCTCCGAGGCGCCGGTCAGATCGTCGATCACGACCAGCTGGTGGCCGCGCGCGATGATGGGCGCCAGCTCGGCGAGCGGCAGGCCGTCAGCGCCGTCCAGAACAACGACGTCGACGGTGCGCCCCGTCGGCGCGAGCACCGGAACCATCGCAGGCACCGTCAGCGAGGACGGGCGGCAGGTGGCGCACGAGCGGGTACGACGTGAGCAGGTCCAGGTCGGAGGGAGCCGTTCCGTCGGCGAGCAGGGTCGCGCAGCTCCTCGTACTGGCTGGGTCGGGCGGCCAGGGCGTTCGTGCGGATTCGACGCACGCCCGTGATGGCCTGCGGGATGAGCGAGGCCACCTGTGCCTCGTCGAGCTCGCACCCCTCACGCGCCAGGTCCTCGAGGGAGGCGGGGTCCACCCCGCCGAGCGCGGGCTGGGAGGCGAGCATGGCGCGCAGCAGCGACGCCCACCACGCGAGGTCGAGCTCGTTGTCGATCGCGGCGTCTTCGACCTCGCGATCGGCGAGGTCCTGGGCGAGCTTGTCGAGGCCGTGGGCGGCCAGGCGCTCGCGCATCTGCAGGCGCGCGGGCACCTCGCGGGCGGCGGAGGTGTCGCCGGCCCAGCGTTCGATGAGGGTCGTCAGGCGCTGCAGGTGGGTGCCCACCAGGTCCGGCTCCTCGGCCGCGAACACGGGGGCGATGGCGTCGAGGTCATCGCGCACGGCGTCCGTCAGGGCCGAAATCTCGCCGATCTTCGCGCGGCGGGATGGGCCACGAGTCGTCGCCGCAGACCGCGCACCACGCGTCGCGGCGCTCCTGGACGCGAATGAGGGCGCGGTGCAGGTCGGGCACGTGGACGCCAGGCGCACGAGGTCCTGGGCCTGTTTGACGAGGCGGTTGCGCTCGGGCGGCCCATCGAAATATCGTGGTCCTTGCGCCACTGCTTGAGGCGCGGTTGCGATCACCATGTCGGCGGCGCTGCGTTCGAACACGCGGGGCAGGAAGACGTCGAGGACGTCGGCGATGCCGTCGAACATGGCGAGCTGGCGGTCGCACTGGGCGAGAGCGTGCCCGGCGGGCGATGCCGGCCTCGCCGGCGACAGCCGCGATAGTGCACGCGCAGTTCGGGCAGGGTTCTTGAGAGGCGATCGACGCGCAGCAGCACGTCGAGGCCTGTTCGTCGGAGGTCAGGACAGCGTTGCCACGCGGAGGAGTGCGCGGAGCCGCTGAGAGGTCCCGGACGCCAGGGCCTCGCGCAGCAGGCGCGAGCGCTCTCGCCCTGATCGACCGCGATGTCGTAGAGGGTCTTTTTCGTCCAGGCGCACGCGGGTCGTGGGCGCGGTTTCTCAGCCCGCTCGTGAGGTCGGTGAGGGCGCGCAGCGCGTCGAGCCCGCACACGCCCGAAGCGGCCGTAGGGCTGAGTGGAGCGCGGCTCGCGTACGAGGCCAGTGCGGCGCGCACCTGACGCAGGCGCGCGCGCATCTCGTCAACGCTTGCCTGGTCGACGACGGGCGAGGGTGTCCTCCATCGCGGCGCTCACGCGCGCCGCCGAGGTCTTACGCGCGTCGGAATAGCCGTCGATGTTCGCCACGATGTCGGCGAGGCCCAGATCGGCCAGGCGCGTGTAGGCGGCGATCGAACGCGACGGGAGAGGTCGACACGTGCGGGACCGACCGACCGGTGGCGGCCGCGTCCGCGAGGATCAGCCCGCGACGACGGACAGCGTCGTCGCTGTGCGCGGGGATGTCGATGAA
>BNJV01000676.1_pt1 | contig 15073 bp, 20 predicted proteins | sample 8540591 | NCBI WGS metagenome assembly BNJV01 (sample SAMD00202457, study PRJDB9452) | human saliva metagenome | host: Homo sapiens
TCAAAGGGATGGAGTATTGTGACAGCTGTTTTCCTGATGCTGGATTTTGATCCGAATACAGAGGGAAAAGAAGGGCAGATTATCGGCTATATCCATGATCCTGATGAAGTTGTGTATGTGGCAGAAAATCTTAAAGACCTAATTTTTCGATCATTAGGGAAATAAAAGCATAGAATGAATGCATTTGTAGGAAAAATGATAATGAGTACACAATTCTCTAACTCAGAAAGTACCAACCTAAAATAAAAGATTTAGAAAGGAACCGTTTATGGGAAAAACACAAGTTTCAAAAGAATGGTTGCAAAAGTACCAAGAAATAAAACATCTACTCACTTCGTCTGTCAATTATGCAGAGTGTTTTGAGAGGAAAAGAAATACAGGGTGCAGAAATTTTTGTTTTGGATATGGGGGAAGTGACTTTCCCTAGCGGAGAAATTCTGGTTCGAGATCCTTTGGTCTGGCTCCGTAGAGAGGAAAAACCCTACTTACAGTCTGTTCCCAAAGGAACATATAGAATAAAAACCTTAGTAGCCAAGTTAGAAGAAGATCACTACAGGTATGTAGCAACTAGAGTTCAATTTACAGATCAAGTGCCAGTCATCTACTATGAAGCACTGACTGGTGATGAAGATATAGACACTGTTGAAAAAGACTCTTATTTTGGATTTGCAGTTGACGCCGGTCTGGCAACGATAGTGGACGTTGACACCAAGAATGCCTACTGCGATTTTGAAGAGAGTTGGTATAAAGAAAATCCTGACAAAAATATCTACGACGATTTCTTTGCAACAGTTTTTGCCCAAAATGCCATAGACAATCCCTTTATCAACGTGAGGGTGGGGAGTTGGATTAATTTTAAAATCCCCAACACTGACCTAAGCATTCCGATGATCCAATCAGGTTTTGGAGACGGTGTCTATCCTGTCTACTTTGGCTATGATAAGGATAATCAGCTTTGTGATTTAGTTGTCGAATATATTTACCTAGAATAGAGAGGAATAGCAATGTCACTAGAAAAAATCTATGATTATTTTCATCATTATGATCTCTAAAACCTACCAGTTGTAGCCTGCATGGGAAACGAAACCCTCCGAAGAGGAGATACAAGATTTTGAAAAACTGTATCAAATCAGTCTTCAGAAGACTTTAGAGAGTTTACCATGTCACCCCTAGGCGGACTATATATGGAAGTCAGGGAGGAACTGTGGCCTAGAGCTAAAGCATTTGATGTGGCACCATTTTGGACATTTTGCCGTGGTATTAAGGTTTACGGCATTGCAAATGAGATACCTGATTTTCTAGATATTCGACTGAAGACCAAAGAATTACATGAACTAGGCTTTGTAAATTATATCCCTTTTCTGTCTATCATCGGTGATGGAGATGTGATTTTCTGCTTTTGATAAAAATGATCACATTGTCGCCCTTTAGATTGGTATAGTAGTGAGAGGCTGAAGAACTCGATAGTGACTTTTCAGATCTTTTTGCTCAAGCAAATCCAAGAACTGGAGGAGCGTAAAAACAGAATGTTAGAGAGAGAATCGAGAAAACAGAAAAAGAAAAATAAGCCATGTACTGACCAAACTGCCTCTAATGTCAATACAACAGCACGAAACTCAAAAGAGCTGGAAACCAGCTCTTCTTTTTATTTTACAACAAGCTCGTAGCGAGTTTTGCTGGTAAAGGTTTGACCTGCTTTGAGAATGACTTGGTCTTTGAGGTCACTGTGAATGGCATCTGGTAAAGCTGCGCTTCAAGGGCGATCCCGATTGTGTTGCACCATTGGCTGGCCTCCGATGATGACACTCTCATCCACAAAGTTTGCTGTGTAGACCACAAAGCAAGGGGCCTCTGTCTTGAAAAGCAGGAACCGACCTGAGTTTTGGTCATAAAGGAAACCAGCATTGTCATGACCTGCAGGAAGGGCAAATGGGTGATCCAAACCAGATACCAACTGGATTTGCTCATCTTCCTCTTCAAAGATGTCCTTCAACAAAAGCTCCATTGTAGATATGTTTCACTACATCACGAGTAGCATCTGGAGTCTTAGCCGGAACTCCGTCTGGAGCGATTGGGTAAATGCCCTCCGTATTTAGTTGGAAGACATGGCGGTCAATTGTCTGCGTGAAATCACCAGACAAGTTGAAGTAGCTGTGATTAGTTGGATTGACAAGCGTATCCTGATCTGTCGTCACCTTATAGCTGACTTCGTAAGCACCACTTTCTTCCAAATGATAGCTGATCCATATCTTGAGATTGCCAGGGAATCCTCCTGTCCCATCTGTACGCTCTGTGTAGAGGGTCAAGCCATGGGCGCTCACCTCTACCAATTCAAACAAGCTTGAATCCCAACCTGTTGAACCACTGTGGTTACAGTTGCTGGCATTGTTGACTTCAAGATTATAGGTCTGGCCATTAAGCTCAAATGTCGCACCTGCAATACGGCCCGCTACAGGACCTACACTTGCTCCATGCTTGGGACTATTGCCTACATAGCTAGCAAAATCATCAAAGCCCAAAATCACATTGGCAAAATTTCCAGCCTTGTCAGGCGTTACATAGCGCAAAATGGTCGCACCATAAGTCATAACCTCAAGCTGGTAACCACCATCAGTCTCAAAGCGATAGGTCAAGACATCCCTTGCCCTCATGATTTGCAAATACACGCTCTGTGTATGCTTTTCATTCTTCTCTCCTTTTGATCCATTTCTCTTAGTAAACAAACCATAGAGAGTGTCTCACCATCTATGGTTGTAGTTTCTATTTTCAGAATCCTTTGTCAGAAAACCTTAAGTATCCTCTTAACAAAAAGGAATTCTTCTATTCTTGTTTTTTTATGCTTCTACACGTTCAGTCCATGAAGTCGCTGTTGTTTGAAGAACTTTGTTGAGTTCGTCAATGTTCTCAAATCCAGTTGTACGCAACCACTCACGAGCTGCTGCCTCACCATCTTTGATGTAGGCTTCAACTGATCCAGCCCAGGTTGCACGGCCGCAAAGAACTCCGTTGAAGTTTGCGCCTGATTCGTGGGCAAAGACAAGTGTTTCTTGGAAGAGTTTAGCTGATACACCAGCACTCAAGTAGATGTATGGCAAGTTCGTTGCTTCATCTTGAGCTTTGAAGAAGGCTGCTGCTTCTTCACGTGTATGAACGATTTCACCATCGCCAAAGCCTTCAACGTATTTAACATTAACTGGAACTTCAACTTTCAAAACATCGATGTTGAAGCGTGGGTCTGAGAAGACCTTCATAGCACCGATAACCTTGTGTGGTTTCACTTTGGCGTATTCTGCAGAACCTGCGTCCGCAATCTTTTCATCGTAAGCCAAGATTTCAAGGAAGAATGGAATGTCTTCCGCCACACACTCAGAACCGATGCGTTCGATGTAGGCTTGTTTTTGTTGGTTGAGTTCGTCAGCGCTGTCTACGTCATAGTAAAGCAAGAACTTAACAGCATCTGCACCTTGTTCCTTGATACGTTTTGCAGACCAAACATCCAAGCAGTCAGGCAAGCGTTTGGTGCTTGTTGTGTCGTAACCAGTTTTCTCATAAGCAAGGAGAAGGCCAGCATTGGCATCAAGCGCTTTTGTAGCTGGAAGACCATATTCAGGGTCGAGAAGCATAGATGATGCGTATTTTGTCAATTCATCTGCAACCAAGACTTTGAGTTCTTCCATTTGAGCCACTGTTGGCTCTTCTGTTTGGTATTGAGCCATGAGGCGTTTCAAAGCGCCACGTTGGTCAAAGGCAAGAGCTGAGATAATGCCATTCTCGTCAGAAAGTTTTTGCAAGCAGGCTACTTTATTGGGACTTAATTGTAATTTACTCATAGATACTTCCTTATTTTTGATATTCATGAATGATCACACCTTGTACCACACGGTTTACGGTACCAGTAGGAGACGGTGTATCTGGTTTGTTTTCTACCTTGAGTGAAGTCAAAGGGCAAAAGGAGTTGAGCATAAACGATATAAGGGAAGACACGGTAAATATCGTTCAAGACACCGCCACAACCAAGTGCTACTTCTTTGACATCTTCAAGACCAGAGGCTTGATCACTCAAGAGCACAACACGACGAGCAATCTGATCACCAGCCACTTCACGAACTAAGTCCAAGTCGTACTTGCGAGTGTAGTCTGACGTTGTGCCAAAGATCAAAACAACTGTATCTTCATTGATCAATGATTTTGGACCGTGACGGAAGCCAACTGGGCTTTCATACATGGTCGCCACTTGACCAGCAGTTAATTCCAAAATCTTGAGCTGAGCTTCATGAGCAAGTCCAAAGAAAGGACCAGCGCCTAGGTAGATAACACGGTTAAAGTCGAGGTCAACCAGTTCTTTAACATCTGCTGCATTTTCTAGAACTTTACGCGCAAGGCTAGACACAACTTCAAAACGTTCAGCTTTCACAGCAAATTCTGTAGGATCAAAGACCAAGAGAGCTGTTAGCATCATGGACGTAAAGCTAGAAGTCATGGCAAATCCAGCGTCATTGGAAGCAGCTGGTTGCAAGAGTAAGAGATTGCGGTCATCACCGTGGGCTTGAAGAGCCAATTTCCCGTCCGCTGCACAAGTAATCGTCACTTGATAGAGGTCATCAACCAAGGCTTTGGCCAAATCAACCGTCGCCACACTTTCAGGTGAATTTCCACTACGAGCAAAGGAAACAAGGACAGTCGCCACATCTTTTTTCAAATAAGTTTCTGGATTGGCAACAATATCAGTTGTCGCAATGGCATTGAAATTCCATTTGCGTTCATCATAGACTTCCTTAAAGTAAGGCACCAAGGTATCTCCCACATAAGCAGAAGTACCAGCACCCGTCAAGATGACCTTGATATAGTCATGTTTATCAGCGATTCCTTGCAGAAAGGCTGCAATTTCTTCTCGTTTTGCTTGATAGGCTTCAAAAGCCTCTTTCCATACATCAGGCTGTTGGTAGATTTCACGAGTCGTGATTTCTGCACCCAGTTCAAGTAATTCTTCTTTTGTGTAATTTAGCATAGAGTTCCTCTAATCTATTGTTGTTTCATTCCTATTGAAAATATGGGAATGGGAGTGACTCCCATTCCCATGTATATTCTATATAAGATGCTCTAAGTTACATCTTATTCATCTTCGTCATCATCAAAGCCCGCTAACAGGTCGTTGACTTACGATGCTTTCTGCAGCACGGCTCTTGTAGTCCGCATCTGCACCTGTAAGGCTGGCATTGATAAATTCAATCACCATTGGAAGATTCATCCCTGCGTAGAGTTCAATGTCGCGACCTTCCATGATCAAACGGCTTACCACGTTACATGGTGTACCACCGAGAAGGTCCGCAAAGACTAGGAAATCATCCAATCCTTCGATAGCAGCTTCAAATTTAGCAGTAAATTCTTCTGGACCATCTTCTGGAAGAAGAGCCACTGCATGAATGTTGTCTTGTGGACCCATAATCATTTCCGTGCTACCTTTTAAGTTCTTCACAGAAACAGACCATGACTCACCAAAAATTAATGATTTGCTCATAAATTATGCGCCCATTCCAAGCAAGAATTTACCGATGAATGAAAGACCTACTGCAAGAACGATAATGATACCGATCGCTTTAGTAGAGTTCATACCTTTCTTACCAAGCAACCAGAAGATAAAGGCAGTAAAGATTGCTGGAAGCAAGCGTGGGAAGATTTGGTTCAAGATGTCTTGGAAGTCAATCATCTTTTCACCGATTGGCAATTTGTAAGAAATGTCAAAGTTGATCATTGTTGCTACAAGAGCACCCATCATGAAGACACCAAGTACAGATGCAGCGTCAATCAAAGCTGTCAAAGTACTTTGCATGTTGTTGATAAGGTTAACCCCTTCTTTGTAGGCAAATTCCAATTGTTTCCAACGGAAGATGTCATAAGCAACTGCAACTGCGATCCAAAGGAAGATACCCCATGGTTGGCCAGCGATAGCCATAGTTGCTCGATAGAACCCATGATAGCAGGTACAAGTGAACCAAAGATTGTGTCTCCAAGAGGAGCAAATGGTCCCATCAAACCTGTCTTGATACCGTTAACGGCATCTTTTGAACCCACACCATCTTTTTCTTCCATGGCAAGGTCAAAACCAGCGATAATAGTGTGGAAGAATGGTGAAGTATTGAAGAATTGAGTATGAACTTTCATCATTTCTTTCAATTCAGGAGTTCCATCCCCATACATTTTACGCAATTGTGGCAAGATCATGTAAAGGTAACCAGAAGCTTGCATACGTTCGTAGTTCCAACCTAATTGGAAAGTAAACAAGCTACGTTTGTTGATTTGATTAAAATCTTCTTTTGTTAGTTTGTAATTAGAATTCGTCATCTTCGATTTCCCCCACTTTCTGATGATAGTGTAGAAGCGTCTCTACAGCAACTTTTGGCTGTTCTTGAAGTGAACAACTGCAAGAAAGAGATACCCACGATAGAGATACCGATCATAGACAATCCTTTGAAGTTGTTAACAAAGCCAATTTTTTCAGCAACTTCAGCAGGAAGAGTGCCAATGATTCCAGCAACTGCTCCACCAAGACTTGTTACGTTTGAGTAAAGAACAGTCAACATAGCTGTCAAGCCGAATCCCTATAAGCAGTAGTGAAGGTTACGTTTAACTGGAAGGTAACGAAGCAAGATAGCGAATCAAGACCTGGAAGCATACGACCTGCAAGTGTCAAACCGTCTGCAACCCATTGGTATTCTTTAACAAGGTTTACAACACCTTGTACGAATTCTCCACCGAAAGCAAGGGCGAAGAATACTGGAAGGGCACGAGAAAGAGCCCATGGAATCGCACCAAGTAAGTAGTTGCGTTCGATACCATTTGTAGTCAAAAGCGTTCGTCAACGACATCAATACGCGTGTGCAAAGAAAGTAGTTGTCATACGTCCAAGAACGTCGAAGTATGTCAAAAGTCTCGCTACTGGTACAGCGATTGTTGTAATCGCAGAGGTCTGTATCAGTACCTGAGAGATAGAGAATGCTGTTGCAAGAACCGCACCAGAGTTGCGTCGATACGAGAAGCACCACCGAAGTGCTCAACCCCCAAGAACGAACAACTGCAGCTACCGATAAACAAACCAGTTGTCACATCTCCGCATGATCAAACCGGTAGTGAAACCAGCGAATACAGAATCCTGCAGATGAAACGATTGTCAACTCATCACAGATTTGATAAGCTGAGTACAAAGTGAGAAGTAAAATTTGCCGCACCATTGTATCACAACAATGACCTCCTAAAAATTTTTCTTTTCCTATTTTAATAAGCTCAAAAGTCTGAAACTGGATCATTTGGAACCATTTGAGCAGTGAGTTTCACACCTTTTTCTGCTAGTTTGTGAAATCTTCCACATCCTTGTCTACCACGTTGATAAGGGACGATGTGATAGAGCGAGTTTCTGGTGTTTGAGACATATTGCCGACGTTGAGTGTTTCAAGCGGAACACCTGCTTCGACCAAACCAAAGAAGGTCTGGTTTACGTGCAACGATAAAGAGACGTTGGCTATCGTATTTACCAGCAAGGATATTTCTCTGTGCTTTCTCAACTGGGCAAGATACTGAGTTTCACACCTGGTGGTGTCGCAAGTTTCAAACCACTCTTTTCAATATCGTTGTGTAACAACTTCGTCGTCTACAACCATAATGCGTGAAACATTTAGTTTTCCAGCCCAAAGATTGGCTACTTGACCGTGGATCAAACGTCCATCGATACGGCATCCTACAATTGTCATAAGTTTTCCCCCTTTATGTGTTTTAGTGTAGGTTTACGAGTTAAATGAATCTCTTCTTTATATTCGCCCTCAGTTTCAAAGATGATGATGCGATTAGCACCTTCCTTGAGATAGCTATGAGGGATATAAAGTGAGAGGGTCGGGCCGACATTCCAGAAACGTCGTCTAAAGTGACGCCCGTTGACAAGGCAACTCCCTTACCAAACTCAGACAAGTCTAAGTAGGTATCCTTCGGCTCTTCAACAGTAAAGTCGAAAGCGTAAAAGGCTGGTTGTCCTTCTGTCCATCCTTTTGAAAAATCAATCTTCTCAGGATTATCCAGTGGCAGTGGATATTGTTTCCAATTCAGTAAGAAATGTAGATCCTTGCAGACACCTGTACGAATTCCTTTACGTTGCGTATCTGCCAAGAACTTATGTCCGTAGTTGACACGCCCCATATTTTCGATCAAGATGTCAATCTCTGAAAAGCCTTCTCGATTGCCCTGACAGTAGATATCTTCACCAATCTCTGTCTGGTATTGAGTAGCAATCCATTGACCATCTACAAAGAGTTGAGCTCGGTCACGTCCATCGATGATACGGAGACGTTCCTCTTCTGCATCCCAACTTGCCTCAGTGCGGTAGAGAAGGTAGCCATAACTTTGACCAAGTTCTTCCATCGCTTTTGGATAGAGGCTTTCAGTTGGACTAGAGAGACTATCCAGGGTTTCAAACAAGGAAACTTTTTCGACCAATGGAATGGACCCTATCTCCATGCTTTCCTTATAGAGTGGTTCCAACTGTGGATACTCTGGGAAGTGGGTTGCCATCATCTTCTTGACTGCTAAGTATTTAGCAGTTGGATTTCCTTCTTCATCGAGAAGGGCATCATAGTCGTATGATGTGACTTGTGGCAAATCCAGAGTTCCTCGAGCCGAGCAACCATTCATGAAACCAAAGTTTGTCCCTCCATGGAACATGTAAAGGTTGATAGAGCCTTGTTCCAATACCTCTCGAACAGCTTCTGCCAATTCTTTAGGATCACGAGTGATGATGGGTTCTTTCCAACGGTTGAACCAACCATCCCAGAATTCCATACACATGAGGGGCCATTTCTTGCCATGCTCATCAAAGAATTCCTGCATCTGTGAAAAGTTGTACGGAGCTTTAGAACCGAAGTTTCCTGTCACAAAGAGGTCTATCTTCGATCAGGTTTCGGCTTTCAGAGTAGCCCTCCATGGACCATCTGAGTAAAGAGTGGGCAATCAATCCCTCGGTCTTCCATCAATTTCCGAATTGCTCGTAGATAAGACTTATCTTCTCCATAAGAGCCATATTCATTTTCGACTTGCATCATGGAATGTTTCCACCATTATCCAACAAGCGAGGCACAAGCTTCTGGCAATAATTGGTCATAATAGCGAGCAACAGCGCTCGATGTGAGGCCAGGTCGGACGAGCGAATTCGCATGTCCTTGGTCAAGAGCCAAGCCGGCAAGCCACCAAATTCCCCATTCCACAGATAAATGGAGATGGGCGTACAATGGCATAGAGACCCTAGATCTTAGTGCAATTTGAAGAAATCTTCCAAATTTCAGCATATCTCAAAAATCAAACTCCCTTCAACAGGTTCGTGTAAATTCCAAGCTACATAAGTCTCGACTGTATTAAAATAAAAACGCCTTTAAGTTATAGAGAGATAATCTGACCAATCCTCTGCTGAATTCTAAAAATAATGAATGGCGTCGGACAAAAATCTTGAACGGTTTTTCGTCTAAATAGAAATCGTCCTCAATTTTAAATCTGGTCATGTTATTACCTCTGACGAATTAAGTTTGCGCTTTCATTTATTATAATATTAACTATAATCAAATCTTTTTGCATTTGTCAATAGGTTTTAGAAAATTATTTAAAATTTTTCTATTTTTACTTCTTTTTACCAAAATTATCTAGTAGCATGAAATGAGGGCTTTGCACGACTCCTGTTTTGACGAGCGCTTTTATATATGTGCAAATAATATTTTTTAATGTATTATGTTATTTTTCATCTAAATGCTACTATTTTCTTTGTGTTTGTGGTAAAATCAAAGAAGGAGAAAGAAAAAAATTGAGGTGCAATTATAGCTATTCCAAAATACCAATATATTAAAGACGAACTCAAGAATAAAATCATCTCAGGTCAATTTGCGAGTGGAGACAAGTTTTATACTGAAGCAGAGTTGATCGCGATGTATGATGTCAGTTCTATCACAGTTGTTCGTGCCTTGAACGACCTTGCCAAAGATGGCTATATTGTCCGCCAACAAGGAAAAGGAACTTTTGTTTCACGCGCTCGTAAGCACAAACTCGTTGAGTTTTCAGACGTAGAAATTTTTGAAACAAAAGACGATAAGGTAACTGTCCTTTCTATCGAACGTGGAAATAAGCTTGAATATTTGGAAAAACTTGGTTTGCGTGGAGACCAGTTCTACTACAAGATCGAACGGACACGTCAAACTAACGGTGTGACCTATATCTACCACACTTCTTATATTCCCGAACAATATATCAATGCCAACTATCCAAATCTTGACTATTATAGTTCTATCTATAAACGTTTCAAATTGGATTACCGCATTCACATGACTGATGAGCATTTTGAGGAAATCAACGAAATCGCATTCCAACACCAGAGCATGCTGCTTCTACTTTGGGAATTGATCACACAATTTCCAACTGTCTTCCAAACGAAGACTACAAAACTTGAGGCCACTGGCCAAGTCCTTGCCTATAGTGAAACTTATAAGCGAGCAGACTACTACAAAATCAAATTCATCTCGTGTGATCGAGGTCATTAAGAAAAAGCTTGAGCCTAGCTCAGGCTTTTTCTATGTTCATCTATAGCACGCATTTGGTAGTGAACATATGACGAAGGGTAATTCTTTAATTAGTAGTGCTTTTACTAAAAACAAGTTAAATATTGGCTAGATTTTTCCCTTGTTTTTAGTAAATTTTTCCTAAATCTTATGATTTCCTCCATTTATTATAGTTCTTTCATAAAAGTAGCTTGACTTTTTATATCTTAGATAATAAAAATAAAAACAGTTTTAGTGTAAACGCTATCACACATATAATAACAGGAGGTTTTTATCATGAAACTAGAAAAGAAACAGCGCTTCTCCATTCCGTGAGTACGCGATTGGAGGCGGCTTCAGTACTCATAGGATTTTGCTTTGGTCGCAGTCGATGTCTGCCGACAGCGTCACTCCAACAGCAGAAAATCCAAGCGCGAGCTCAGACTGCTCAAGGAGAACCACAGACAGCTGAGACATCGGTTGAAAGCAAGCTTGAAAACAGTCGAGGCAAAAAGAAGCTGAGCCACACCTCGCTCCAACAGTCGAAAAACTGAATCCCCAGCAGTTGCAAGAAAGTTGACGAGACTCCAGTCACTGAAAAAGCTACTCCTGTTTCAGAAGAAAACTCAGAAGCAGTAAAAACGACGAGATAAAGAGAAATGAAGCCGTCACACCTGCAGCAGTTGCTCCTAGCACTGAACGAGCAAGTCAGGTAAATGAAAAACTGGCGAAAAGAAAAATGATCTCAATCGACGCTGGACGCAAGTACTTCTCTCCAGACCAACTCAAAGAAATCATCGACAAAGCCAAACACTACGGTTATACTGATCTTCATTTACTAGTTGGAAATGATGGCATGCGTTTTATGTTGGACGACATGACGATCACAGCCAATGGCAAAACCTATGCAAGTGAGCGATGTCAAACGTGCACTCGAAAACGGAACTGATGCCTACTACAAGGATCCAAACGGCAACCATTTGACAGAGAGTCAGATGACGGACTTGATCAACTATTCTAAAAACAAAGGCATTGGTCTCATCCCAACTGTAAACAGCCCTGGTCACATGGATGCGATTTTGCATGCCATGAAAGAACTAGGCATCCAAAAACCGAACTTCAACTACTTTGGTAAGGAATCTGCTCGTACCGTTGACCTTGATAACAAAGAAGCTGTCGCATTTACCAAGGCTCTGATTGACAAGTATGCTGCTTACTTCGCTGGCAAATCTGACATTTTCAATATCGGACTAGACGAATATGCAAATGATGCTACAGATGCCAAAGGCTGGAGCGTTCTTCAGGCTGATAAATACTATCCAAACGAAGGCTACCCTGTAGGAGGATATGAGAAATTTATCGCCTACGCAAACGACCTTGCTCGCATCGTCAAATCTCACGGCCTCAAACCAATGGCCTTCAACGATGGTATCTACTACAATAGCGATACTAGCTTTGGAACCTTTGACAAAGACATCATCGTTTCTATGTGGACTGGTGGATGGGGCGGATACGACGTCGCTTCTTCTAAACTTCTAGTTGAAAAAGGCCACCAAATCCTTAATACCAACGATGCTTGGTACTACGTCCTCGGACGAAATGCCGATGGTCAAGGCTGGTACAACCTCGACCAAGGACTCAATGGTATCAAGAACACTCAATCACCTCAGTACCAAAAATCTGAAGGAGCTGACGTTTCCCATTCATCGGTGGTATGGTAGCTGCTTGCGGACACCCCATCTGCACGCTATTCACCATCACGCCTCTTCAAACTCATGCGTAGCTTCGCAAATGCCAATGCTGAATACTTCGCAGCTGACTATGAGTCTGCTGAGCAAGCCCTGAAAGAAGTACCAACAGACCTTAAACGCTATACTGCAGAAAGCGTCGCAGCTGTAAAAGAAGCTGAAAAAGCCATTCGCTCACTCGATAGCAACCTCAGCCGTGCCCAACAAGACACCATTGATCAAGCAATCGCGAAACTCCAAGAAGCTGTCAGCAATTTGACCTTCACACCAGAAGCTCAAAAAGAAGAAGACGCGAAACGCGAAGTTGAAAAACTTGCCAAGAACAAGGTAATCTCAATCGACGCTGGACGTAAGTACTTCACGATTGACCAACTCAAACGCATCGTAGACAAGGCGAGCGAACTCGGCTATTCTGACATTCATCTCCTCCTTGGAAATGATGGACTTCGCTTCCTACTTGATGACATGACTATCACTGCTAACGGCTAAAACTTATGCAAGCGACGATGTCAAAAATGCCATCATCGAAGGAACAAAAGCTTACTACGATGATCCAAACGGAACTACTCTTAGTCAAGCTGAAATCACTGAATTGATCGAGTACGCAAAATCAAAAGGCCTCGGACTCATCCCAGCGATCAACAGCCCAGGTCACATGGATGCCATGCTCGTCGCTATGGAAAAACTTGGAATCAAGAATCCTCAAGCCAACTTTGACAAGGTCTCTAAAACAACCATGGACCTTGAAAACGAAGAGGCGATGAACTTTGTCAAAGCCCTCATCGGCAAGTACATGGACTTCTTTGCAGGCAAGACTAAGATCTTCAACTACGGTACAGACGAATATGCCAATGATGCCACCAATGCTCAAGGCTGGTACTACCTCAAATGGTATGGACTCTATGGCAAGTTTGCTGAGTACTCTAACTTCTTGCTGCCATGGCTAAAGAAAGAGGCCTTCAACCAATGGCCTTCAACGATGGTTTCTACTACGAGGACAAGGATGATGTTGAGTTTGACAAGGATGTCATCATCTCTTACTGGTCTAAAGGATGGTGGGGTTACAACCTTGCATGACCTCAGTACCTAGCAAGCAAGGCTATAAACTCCTCAATACCAAACGGAGACTGGTACTACGTGCTAGGGTAATCACAAACCAGACGAAGCCTACCCACTATCAAAAGGCACTTTGAAAACTCTGGCAAAGTGCCATTTCAACCAGCTTGCTTCTACCAAATATCCTGATGTAGACCTTCCAACCGTCGGAAGCATGCTTGCCATCTGGGCAGACAAACCAAGTGCTGAGTACAAGGAAGAAGAAATCTTTGAACTCATGACTGCCTTTGCAGACCACAACAAAGACTACTTCCGCGCTAACTACAATGCACTCCGCGAAGAGCTTGCTAAAATCCCAGCAAACCTAGAAGGATACAGCAAGGAAAGCTTAGGTGCCCTCAATGCAGCTAAAGAAGCTCTCAACTACAACCTCAACCGTAGTAAACAAGCCGAGTTAGACGCTCTCGTAGCCAAACTCAAAGCAGCCCGCCTAAGCCTCAAGCCAGCGGCAACTCACTCAGGAAGCCTCGATGAAAACGAGACTAGCTGCCAACTGTTGAAACTAAGCCAGAACTCATCACAAGAGCAGAAAAGATTCCTTTTGAAGTTATCAAGAAGGAAAATCCGAACCTCCCAGCTGGTCAGGAAAAGATCATCACACCGGGTGTAGAGGGCGAACGCACTCATTACATCTCTGTCCTTACTGAAAATGGGAAACAAACAGAGACCGTTCTAGATAGCCAAGTAACCAAAGAACCTGTGACCCAAGTGGTTGAAATCGGTGCCCCTATTACCCACTAAAAGGGATGAAAAGTGGCCTTGCTCCAGCTGTCAGAAGCGAAAACCAAGACTGGACATCCAAGAGGAAGAGATTCCGTTCACTACCGTAACACGTGAAAATCCACTCTTGCTCAAGGGGAAGACTCAAATCCTTACCAAAGGTGTTAACGGTCGTCGCAGATCATTACTACTCTGTGAGCACTAGTGCTGATGGCAAAGAAGTGAAGACTCTTGTCGATAGCCTTGTAACGCAAGAAGCAGTGACTCAAATCTATTGAAGTTTCGGAACCCTTGTAACCCATGTAGGGGACGAACACGGTCTTGCTCCAGCCGCAGAAAACAAAAACCGAGACTGGACATTCAAGAGGAAGAAATTCCATTCACTACTGTGACACGTGAAAATCTCAATTACTCAAAGGACAAACACAAGTTGTTACTAAAAGGAGCGTAACGGCTCACCGTACTGCCTTCTACTCTGTCAGCACTAGTGCTGACGGTAAGAAGGTAAAACTCTTGTAGATAGCCTTGTGACTCAAACGGTGACTCAAGTTGAAGTCGGAACCCTTGTAACCCATGTGGAACGAACACGGTCTTGCTCCTGAGCATGAAATAAAACCAGACTGGATATCAAAGGAAGAAATTCCATTCACTGCTGACACGTGAAAATCCTCAATTACCAAAAGGACAAACCTGAAGTTGTTACTAAAGGAGCCAACAGCCACCATGCTGCCTTCTACTCTGTGAGCACTGGTGCTGATGGAAAGAAGAAGAACACTTGTCAATAGCGTGGTAACATGGAAGCGGTCACTCAAGTTGTTGAAGTCAGACTGCCGTTGAAAGCTGAGCAAACTGTAACTACTGCTAAGCAGATGAAAACAACTCCTGCAACAGGAAGTCAAGACTCTGCAGGCTTTGGTCGCAGTAAGGACT
>BNJV01001927.1_pt1 | contig 15059 bp, 26 predicted proteins | sample 8540591 | NCBI WGS metagenome assembly BNJV01 (sample SAMD00202457, study PRJDB9452) | human saliva metagenome | host: Homo sapiens
GCGCGCGCGCGCGCGCGCGCGCGCGCGCGCGCGCGCGCGCGCGCGCGCGCGCGCGCGCGCGCGTGCGCGCGCGCGCGCGCGCGCGCGCGCGCGCGCGCGCGCGCGCGCGTGCGCGCGCGCGCGCGCGCGCGCGAGCGCGCGCGCGCGCGCGCAGGCAGGCAGGCAGTGGCTGCCTGCCACAAGGCTTCGCCTCCTCCCTCGCGCTGCCAGGCAGGCAGCGCGCGAGCGCAGACAGAGAGAGAGACGAGAGGCTGCCCTCAAGGCATCAGTCCTGCACCAGGCACAGGCGTGCTGCCGCCGTGCAGTGGCAGGTGGTGGGCAGGCATTTGCTGTAACACCACCGCCATTCCTTTGCGCCAATTGCGACCAACTGGGAAGTACGGCTGTCCAAAGACAGCACAGGTGCCAGAGCCGAGATTTAAAGTAATTGGGTGCGAATATGCTCTATATTGGAAGTGTGGTAAAAGGAATTCATTATTTTAAGTTGACAGGAGATGAATATATGGCTGAGAAGATAAAATGCAGCAATCATTGATCAGAAAGATACGGTTGTTGTAGCAATTGAAAAAAATCAATGCGGAGAAACTGTGACTTGGAGGGACTGTTTCGGAAATGAGCAACATATTGTGGCGAAACAGATGTGCCGATTTTTCATAAAATTGCTATAACCGATATGCCCTAAAAGGTAGTGAAGTTGTGAGAGATGGCGAGCATATAGGACTTGCCGCTTACGATATTCACGTGGGTGAGCATGTACACGCTCATAACGTTCAAAAATCATAGAGAACAGTTGTAGAGCATAGGAATAAAAGAATTTAGAGGAAATTTTTACGAATAAAATGACATTTTGGGGATATAAAAGACCGATGGAAGAGTTGAATCAGAAATAAAATTTTGATTTTACCGGCAAGTGTTTGTGCTTCGGATACGACTAGAACTTATAGCTTCACGAGGTTGAGTCTGCAGTTACCTTCAATAACCAGAATGGATGTTCTCAAGTGCCTTCCGACCAGCAATTCACCATGGATGTTATGGCGGGATATGCAGCAAATCCCAATGTTTATGGTACGATTGTAATCTCTCTTGGATGCGAGAATTGCCAGATGGACCTTGTACTGGAAGCTATTAAGGACAAAGCAAACAAACCGATTCGCCATTTTATTATTCAGGAAAATGGTGGCACTATTTCGACGATTGAGAAGGCGGTTCGTGCAGCAAAAGAAATGTCTCAAGAGGCTTCCCTTCTGCATAAGGAAGAATTTGACTTTTCAGAGTTGATTATCGGTACGGAGTGCGGAGGATCGGATCCGACATCCGGACTTGCGGCAAACGTTGTAATTGGAGAAAATGAGTGATCGTATGGCTGCGCCGGTGGAGCATCCATCTTTCGGAGACTCACAGAGTTTATTGGCGGCGATATTCTGGCTCAAGAGAGGAAAAACAAAAAGAAATCAGTGATCGGATATATGAAATTGTTCATAACTACGAGAATGCAATTAAATTAGTGGGACATGATGTTAGTAGGAAACCTTCTCCCGGAAATATGGCGGTGGTTTGACCACTATTGGAGGAAAAGTCACTGGGATGCATCCACAAGGGGACACGCTGAAATTTCTGCAGTCTACGATTATGCGAAGCCGGTGGAACCGAAGAAGAGGCTTGTTATCATGGATACACCCGGTAATGATCCTTCATCTGTAGCCGGAATGGTTGCCGGAGGATGTCAGATAGTGGTATTTTCGACAGGACGGGGTACTCCGACGGGAAATCCTCTGTAGCCCGGTTATCAAAATTACGGGAAATAAGGTTACCTTTTGCAAATATGTCTCGATAATACTGATATTGATGCCAGTCCATATATTTACGGTACGAAAAATCTTTGTCTGAACTTGGAGATGAACTGATGAACGAGATTAAAGAAGTTGCAGACGGTAAGTTGACAAAGGCTGAGTCTTTGGGATATACAGAGATGGCCATTGCAAGAGTATGTAATTATATGTAAAAACAATTTATTTCTAAGAGGCGAAAAATGCGGTATATCAGAGCTAAAGATAGAAATGGAATAATTCATTTGGGTGTAATGGAGTCAGAGAGTTCTGTCTATTTCTTGGATGAACTCTTTTCCGGAATTAAAAGATAAAAACGCTAGTTGATTTTATTTGCATGGTAAATGGAGATGTAAAGTTGAGGAAGAAGTTGATTAGTGATAAAACCGGGCAGTCCCATCCCTTAGATGGGCTCCGGTTGTGTTCACTGCACGAACAACCTGTTCATGACATCCTGTGTGTCGGCGCAATTATAGAGAACATCTGGAAGAAAACTATGGAGCATATGGCTGGAGTGATTTCGAACAGACTTCTCAAACAGTTTATTTTGGAAAAAGAGCGAATCGAATTCTTGGACCGGAAGAGCAAGTCCATGGACGAAGTGATTTAGATGAGAAGATAGACTATGAGGTGGAACTTGCCATTCTCATTGGTAGGGAAGGAAAAAGTATATCTGAAGCGGAAGCGGAAGAATATATTTTTGGATATTCCGTATTTAATGATTTTTCATCAAGAACTTTACAAACCAATCACGGACAATGGTTGATTGGAAAAAGCTTTAGATGATTATAGCTGTATGGGGCCTGTGATAGTTGACCGAGCAGGAACTGTCCATGCCTTTGAGTTGAATATCGAAGCTATGTTAACAGTGAACTTAGACAAAATTCTAATACAAAAATATGATAAAAAGATTCCGGCAATCATTGCAGAATTATCAAGGGAATTACTCTAGTGCGTGGAGATATCATTGCAACAGGAACTCCGTCTGGTGTAGGTATGGGATTTGAACCGCCAAGATTCCTGAAAAAGGAGACAAGGTAAGCTGTGAACAGAAAAATAGGAATGCTGACAAATTACATTTGTCTAATTAGAAGAGAAAGAAGGGAGTATTTATGTGTAAAATTGTTATCTCGGTGGTAACTGCTTTTGATCAAAATGAAAAACCGGATTATGAAATGAACAAGAAGATTATTGACTTCTTAATTGCCGGAGGTGTGGATGGGATTCTCGTTCTAGGCTCCTCAGGAGAATTTACGGTCTTACCAAACAAGAGAAGCATGATTTTCTCAAGTTCTATATTGATTATGTTGCAGGTCGAACGAAACTTTATGCCGGTACCGGTAGTCTGAATTTTGAAGATACAGTAGCACTGTCCAATGAAGCTATTGAGATGGGATATGAGGGGGCAATGGTTATCGGACCCTGCTATTATGCTCTTGATCAGGAGAAAATTTTCATCTACTACGATAAGCTTGCCAAAGCAGTTAAAGGAAATTTGTACATTTATAATTTTCCTGCAAGAACCGGTCATCTCTATTAACCCAGACACGTTAAAGAAGCTGTAGACTTAAACCCCAATATCAAAGGACTTAAGGATTCCGTTTCCGAACCGGGACATACAAATCTTGATGATTGCTGTAGAAGGTCATGAGTTTGAAATATTCTCTGGATTTGATGATCAGTATCTATACAATCTTAGTTCCGGTGGTGTTGGCTGTATCGGTGCACTTTCCAATGTGGTACCGGAAATGTGATGATCTTGTTCGTGCAACAAAAAGTAAAGATTTTGATAGAGTCATGAAATTGTCATCATTGATACATAAGCTTATGCCACTATATAATATGGATTCAAACTTTTCACTGCTTTTCAAGAAGCTTATGAAACATAGAGGAGTTGAGATTTGATCGTGCAGCTTTTTCCCTATAATCAGATGACAGAAGATATCTACAAGAAAGCGGAGGCGATTCTTGATAGAGCTCTTTGAAGAATATCATATAAAATGAATTAGCTTTTATTTTTATTATTTAGTTTTGCTTAGGAAAAGAGTTGGTTATGGAACCGGTTTTCTTTTTGTTAGAGCTCTAGCGGCGCACGTTTTCTAACGGGTTAAAGTCCCGAATCCGCCCGGTAGTGGAAGGATATAGCTGAAGGCAAGGGTGTCGAGGGTGACCTCGAATCTGAAGGAAGCTGGATATGAGGAAGATACTAACTCATGGGCAAATTCTGGTCTGACGAACAGAAATCTCATATGAGGTTATGCATGAGGATAAGACTGCAGCACAAGCCAAAAGTCCAATAACTACACGGAATCATGCATGATAAATGAGGCAGATATATGGAGAGGAAGAAACGTGTGGTACCTAGGGAGGTCTGTGTGATATGCCTCGAAAGAGGTAACTCATTGCCCAAAGCAATGCTGAACACACAGAAGCCAGCAGAGGTCATAGTAGTCGAGAGACAAAGGACCGAATCAGTAGGAGTCTCTAGTATGACTGAGAAAGGAGGAATGACTGGTTATGGCAGAAAAACATTGAAAACAATGGCTGTTCGCAAAGAGATAGTGCGGAACATGAAGGGTATGTGAAAGCGCGTAGGTCATTCAATCCGATATGGAAAGAAAGAGGCAGGTGACAGCCAAGACTGATAAACAGTGGCTTTTTACGATTTAGCCATCAGCATATCAGTCTGTGCACGTCAACTATTGAAAAGCGCTGTATACGAGAACCGTACGTACAGTGTTGTGAGAGGACGGCGGTTAGTCACCGCCTTCTACTCGATTTTAATAAAGAATACTGTCTAAAAAGGGGGAAATTTCATTTTTGAATAAAGGATATTCATATTCATGATAGGAAAGTGTAAGTCGGATATCTATATTTCCCTAAAAATAAGGTAATATAGAGCAGTTAAGAGAACGAGAAAAAGGATAGCTATATGGGAAGATTGTAGATAATTTAGATGATGTGGCAAAAGCTTCTGTCAAAGAAGTCCGAGCAAAAATCATATTGAAAAAGAGAAACCAAAGCCAACGCATTTTTGAGAAATAAAAGAAAAAGAGAAGTCAATGAGGATAGAAAGATTATGCTGATTCCCATCCTTATTGTGGTACTGATTTTAATCATTAAGTTTTTGGAAGCTCTGGGTATGGGCGGAACTTTCCCGGATAAACGAAAAGTTCCGGTTTCCGCCTCGGAACTCAGCTCAGCGTCCAATATTCCCGAGGAGGCAACAGAGCCTGTTTTTAAAGCGAATACAACGACGACGTTCTGGAGAAGTTTTTCCAGGAGTATTTTTCAGGCTAAGCTTTTGCCGATGTAGATACCCTGTATCGTTTAAGTGGTGTTACAAACCAAAGTACAGAACAAAGAAATAAATTGCAGAGTCAGCTAAAAACACAGTCCGGTTATATTGAGTCTTATGAGGACATCAAGACTTACGCTGTCCCCGGTATAGGGGAGAATGAGAAACTCGTTTTCCTGCAATACAAGGTGCGTTTTCGTAGAGCAAAAACTCCAGCTCCCGCAATTATGTACTGCTATATGCGAGTAAATGAGGCGAATGCTTTTGAACTCGTGGAAAATAAAACCCCGAGCAGACAAAAATTTGTCCATGAATATATTCAGACTCATGATGAGGTAAAGATTTAATCCAAGCTGTAGATTCTCAGCTTTAGAGGCACTTTCTTCCGACTCTCGTCTTGCCGTACTTTATGATGCATTTTCAAACCGGAAGAATATATACGGAAGATCAGGGCTTCCATTGATTCCGGGAGGTATCTCTCATTGAGATGGATGATAACGGTCCGACGGAAGAGACAAGTGCAAGTGTTCCGGAAACAACCGATGGAGGAAGTATCGGGGGGAGTACGGAGAGCCCTGCTACTGAAGCATCCGGCGGGCAGGCAGGTGAAACGGCTCCGTCAGAGTCGAACGAAGGAGCGTAGACTTTAGATTTGCATGCCTCCCTGAAACAATATTGCAGGGAGCGGAAAGAGATAAGATGAATACCAAGGATTTTTATTATGATTTACCGGAGGAGCTGATTGCACAGGATCCCTTGTTAAAACGTTCGGCTTCCCGGCTTCTTGTGATGGACAGGAAGAGCGGAGAGATAGAGCATAAGCACTTTGAAGATGTCCTTTCCTATCTTAGAGAGGGCGATTGTCTGGTTTTAAACAATACGAAAGTTATCCCTGCGCGTTTACATGGTGTAAAGGCGGGAACAGGGGCGCATGTGGAAGTTCTGCTTCTCACAAGGCTCACGGATAAAAAGCTGGGAATGTATAGTTCGACCGGGAAAGAAGCTCCGTGTCGGTGCCGAAATCGTTTTTGCGGAGAATTTGCTTTCTGCGACCATTTTAGAGTGTAAGGAAGACGGGAATCGTGTTATAGAATTCCATTTTGAGGGAATTTTCGAGGAGATTTTGGATAAACTCGGTGAAATGCCGCTTCCTCCCTATATCACGAAACAGCTTACCGACAAGACCAGGTACAATACCGTCTATGCAAAAAGAAGAGGGTTCTGCAGCGGCACCGACTGCGGGACTTCACTGGACAAAGGAGCTTCGAAAAGGGTGCAGGAGAAGGGCGCAAAATTGCCTGATGTCACGCTCCATGTGGGACTCGGGACCTTCGCCCGGTGAAGGTGGAAGACGTGGAAAAACACCACATGCACTCGGAACTCTATATCATCGATAAAGAAAACCGCAGACTTAATCAACAGCACGAAGAAAGCCGGTGGAAGAATTATCTGCACGGGAACAACCTCCTGCAGAACGATTGAGTCCAATGCGGATGAGAACGGTGTTCTTCATCCCGGAAGTGCATGGACGGATATTTTTATCTATCCGCTATCGTTTTAAAGTCATGGACGGGCTTATTACGAACTTTCATTTGCCGGAGTCGACACTCATTATGTTGGTGTCCGCCTTTTTCCACTCGGGAAAAATGTCTTGCATGCTTACGAAGAGGCGGTAAGGAAAAGATACAGATTCTTCAGCTTCGGGATGCCATGTTTCGATTTGACACAAAATTAGTAGTTTAGAAGAAAAGAATCAATAACCAATAAGTTATTGATTCTTTTTTTCTTATTACTATATAGTAATAACAAAGGAGAATTTTTCATGTACGAAATATATTTTTATAAGAATCGAAAAAGGTGTTTACGAGGTGCTAGAGTATATTCGTAGCTTAAGGGAGAAAATTTTTCGTTACATGGGAAGATGATAGCTTTGTTTTACTACATCATTTTCAGAAGAAAACGCAGAGGACACCTAGGAGAGAAATTGAGCAAGCTCTTAGAGAGATAGAAGATTTAAAGAAAAGAGGTTTATAATGAAAAATAGTGCTGTTTCTGATTTTACATGGAGAGATGTGCAAAAAGAGTTGTATACAGTGGAAGAAATTGCCGAGAGCGATTTAAGAGTCGCTCTGATTGGGGAACTTATCAAAGCCAGAAACGAAAAAGGCATCAGTCAAAAGAGACTGGAAGAGCTAAGTGGAGTGAAGCAACCCATGATAGCAAGAATTGAAAGTGGAAAAACTCTTCCGCAAGTAAATACTTTGATTAAGTTGCTTGTGCCGTTAGGAAAGACACTTGCCATAGTTCCGAACAAACTAAAATGTAGTGGATAGAATCGAGAGGGGCCCTCTCTTTTGCTTTTTGAGCAAAGGAACAAGACGCCGGATTCAGTTCATTTCTTAAAATTTTTTCATTTCTTTTTCTCCCCTTTTCGACATGGATGATTGAAATGAGTCTTCCCTCTACGCACGATTGAAAACTGCCTTTCCTCTATGCTATCATTAGGAGCGTTATAAGAGAAGATACAGAGAGCATACAGATAACATACAGAAAACATATAGAGAATATACAGATATAATCGGAGAATACTATGCGAATCAATAAATGGCTCTCGGCAATGGGCATTTGCTCTAGAAGAGAGGCTGACCGCTTGATTGCGGAGGGGAAAATAAAAATAAACGGAAAGCTCGCGAGCCTTTGGTCAGGAAATCAGCGGTGAGGAAGAGATAGAACTGACGGGAAGCACATTTCCGGAGAAGGAGAGAAGCGGGAAAAAAGCCGAAAGAGGTTCTTCTTGCCTATTACAAGCCGCGCGGAGTGATTTGCACGACAGGAGAGAAGGATAGAGGGAAAAATGTCATTGAGGATATACAGTATCCCGAGCGTATTTATCCGATTGGGCGTCTCGATAAGGACTCTGAAGGCCTCCTTCTTCTTACCAATCAGGGTGAACTCGTCAATCAGATCAACAAGTCCCGGAGCGAGAAAGAGAAGGAATATATCGTGACGGTGGAAGAGGATATCACAAAGCATTTTTTACGGGAAATGAGCGAGGGTGTCTATCTTAAGGAACTAGAGAGAACAACGAAGCCCTGCATTGTTTTTCAGGAGGAGAATATTCCGGTCACACAAAGAAAGAGACAGTTTCACATTATCTTAACGGAAGGACTAAACAGGCAGATTCGGAGAATGTGTGCAACGCTCGGCTATACAGTGAAGCGTCTTAAGAGAGTTCGAATCATGAATCTGACTGTGGACGGGTTAAAGCCCGGAGAATATCGGGAGATTCGGAAAGAAGAGCTGGGGCTTAAGTAAATGCCACCCTGCTTTTATAAAGAAAGAATGATGAAAAGGACATGTGAAAAAGGATAAGGAAGAGTAAGGAAGAGTAAGTAAGAGTAAGGTATTCATCCTATAACTTTAAAAACAGAAAGAGAAACTATGGATAAGAGAAAACGGATAGAGGAGCTTGTAGAGCTTTTAAATCAGGCTGGGAAAGCCTATTATGAGGCGGGGCAAGAAATTATTTCCAACCTGGAATATGACAAAGCCTATGATGAACTGGTGCGTCTTGAGGAAGAGACAGGGATTGTCCTGTCAGCCAGTCCCACACAAAATGTCGGATACAGCGTGGCTACAGCCCTTCCGAAGGAGGAGCATGCGAGCCCGATGCTTTCTCTTGATAAAAACAAAGTCCGTGGAGACTTTACAAAGCTTTCTCAGGGAGCAGAAGGGATTCTCTCCTGGAAACTCGACGGTCTTACAGTAGTGATGACGTATGAGAAGGGAGAGTTTGTCAGCGGTTACCCGCGGAAACGGCAGAATCGGAGAAATTGTTACGGAAAAATGCAAAGCGTTTTTCGGAATCTTCCTTACGGATTCCCTTTAAAGGAAGACTGGTTCTACGCGGAGAAAGCGCTGATTCGCTATTCCGATTTCGCAAAGATCAATGAAGAAATTCCGGAGGAGGGGGCGAAATACAAGAATCCGAGGAATCTATGTTCCGGTTCCGTTCGGCAACTGGATCCGAAAATCACTTGGGAAAGAAGAGTCTATTTTTCCCCTTTACGCTTGTATCGGTAGAGAGAGGAGAGGACGGGCCTCCCGTGAGAGTGGAGGACTTCCCGACTTTCATAACAGCCATGAAGCGGAATTCGAATTTTTAGAGCAACAGGGCTTTCAGGTCGTGGGACGCAGGGCGGTAAATAAAGAGGAGCTTCCGGGCTGTTTCGGACTTTTCCGAACAGGTCAAGAAAAATGATTTTCCCTCCGACGGTCTGGTACTTCTTATGGACGATATAAGCTATGGAAAGAGTCTCGGGACTGACCCAGGTTCCCTCGAAAATGCCCTTGCTTTTAAATGGGAGGATGAGGAAGAAAAGACCATTCTTCGCGAGGTGGAATGGTCTCCGAGCAGAACCGGTCTTATCAATCCCGTGGCGATATTTGACCCGGTCGAGCTGGAGGGAACTGTAGTGAGCAGAGCGAGTCTTCACAATATCAGCTACCTGGAAGACTTGAAGCTCGGAATCGGAGATGAAATTACGGTTTATAAGGCCAATATGATTATCCCGCAGATTGGGGAGAATCTCACGAAGTCAGGGGCAGCTCCCGATTCCGGAGCATTGTCCTGCCTGTCACGAGGAAACGAAGATTGTACAGGATAAGGAAGCGAAGATGCTTTACTGTGAAAATCCCCATTGTCCGGCAAAGCGAATTAAGCAGTTTGCTCTTTTGTGAGCCGGGACGCTTTGAATATTGAGGGGCTTTCCAGAAATGACTTTGGAGAAATTTATCGGAAAGGGATTTATTCAGGAACTTCCGGATTTATTTTTCCTTAAAAGAGCATAAGGGAGGAGATTATCGCTATGGAGGGCTTCGGACAGAAGTCCTATGATGCTTTATTGAAAAATGCGGAGAAATCAAGGGAAACGAGCCTTGCGAGACTTCTTTACGGCTTAGGAATCGGGGAATCGGAGCAAGTAATGCGAGAGTCCTTTCAGAAGCCTTTTCATGAGAATGCGGAGGAGCTTTTCCCGGGCGGAGCTCAGCGAGGTTGTGTCCATTAAAGGAATAGGACCGATACTCGGCGAAAGCATTGTCCGTTATTTTTAAAGAAGAAGAAAATTGCAGGCTTTTTCCGAAACTCTTATCCATACTGCACCTCCATAAGGAGGAGAGAGCGGAAAATGCCTTCCCTTTCCGGCAAGGTCTTTTGTAATTACGGGCTCTTTAAAACCATTTTCAAAATCGAAAGGAGCTGGAGGAGGAGATTCGAAAGGCGGGGGCAAGTACCGCTTCTTCCATTTCGAAGAATACTTTATCTTATCAACAATGACAAGAATTCTACCAGCAGTAAGAATAAGAAGGCTCAGGAGCTGGGAATTCCGATTCTTTCGGAGGAAGATTTCTTAAAGGCTTCTACGAGGCGAGTAGAGGAGATAAAGCTATGCAAGGCATATATTCAAATAAGGATAGGAAGCTTGATGGCGATATATCTCAGAAGAAACTAAGGAGAACGAATGAACTTTTCAAGACTACGATATCTATTTTTCCGCACCTGCAGATCGGAATCAAGCATCTCGTAAATCATATCAGCCCCTTCGGCTTTACGATTGCCTTTTTACGGCATCATTATCGGTTGCGGCATGCTGCTTGGGATGCTTGTTGCGAGTAAAGAGTATGTGAGATGCGGCTATAAGGCGGATGATATTCAGGACTTTGCGCTATTTGTTATCATTTTAGGGGGTGATTGGGGCAAGAATTTATTATGTCATCTTTGAATGGGACTATTATTCTCAGCATCTTATGGAGATTCCAAATATCCGGCAGGGGGGACTTGCGATTTACGGAGGGGTTCTTACTGCAATTGCGACCTGTATCGTTTTTTGTAAGAAAAAGAGGCTGGATTTCTTTCCATGGCGGATGCCGGTGTACTTGGGCTTATTCTCGGACAGGCTATGGGACGCTGGGGAAACTTCTTTAATGCGGAGGCCTTCGGAGGCTATACGAATTCTCTCTTCGCCATGCGCATAAAGGAATCCATTGTGAATCCTTCGATGATCAATGACAATGTGGCGGCTCATCTGCAAATTATAGACGGAATCAGCTATGTGCAGGTGCATCCCACCTTTCTGTATGAGAGTGTATGGAACCTCTGCGTATTCTTTTTTCTCCTTTGGTTTTCCAAAAGAAAGAAGTTTAAGGGACAGATATTTCTCCTGTACCTTGGGCTTTATGGACTGGGACGTTTCTTTATCGAAGGGCTCCGTGCAGATTCTTTGATGCTTTTCGGTACGGGAATAGCGGTTTCACAGGCACTTTCTCTTGTCCTTGTTATTGTGAGTATTGTCTTGCAGTATCTTTTTCTTGAAAAGAGAGAAGAGCGAGGAAAAAGAAGTAATAAAAATCGTCGATAGAAGAAAAAAAGGGGTGTGAAAAATCAAAAGATTTTTCAAAGCAATACAGGTCTGAACTTGGGGCACGCTCTCGCTAGCTTCGCCACGTAGCGGATACTAAGCGAAAAACTGCGTTTCTCTTGTTTTTCGCAAGTACCGACGGGCTCAGACTACCCCGGCATTCAGACCTGTATTGCCGAAAATTCTTTATTATTTTGATTTTTCACAGCCCCTTAAAATATCTATGGTGGCGAGCGGTGGCTCAATATCTTCTTAGTCCTCGTTTTCTATTACCTGAAACTTGGCTACCAACTCATTCATAATATTAGCCTGTTCGGACAGCTCTTTTGATGCAGCGGCGGATTCCTGTGCAGTAGCGGAGTTGTTTTTGCACCACAGCGGAAATCTGCTCCGCACCGATGGTTAACTGGTGGATTCCCTCTGCTTCTTCTTCGGAAGCCCTAGTAATTTTTCGATTATTTCGGAAATGCTTTTTGCCTTCGCTTTTACCAATGCCATGGAATCAACCGTTTCCTGACTGATTTTGGCACCTCTTTCTACGGCGTCTATTGTCTCCTCTATTAAATTACCGGTGTTTTGCGCTGCCTTTTGCGGATTTTTTTGTGCTAAATTTCCTACCTCATCCGCTACAACCGCGAAGCCCTTTTCCGGCTTCCCCGGCACGGGCTGCCTCAATAGCGGCATTTAAGGAGAGAATATTGGTCTGGAAGGCAATGTCATCGATGGTCTTAATGATTTTACTGATTTCGTTGGACTTATCGGTGATTTCCTGCATGGCAAGAGACATTTCTTCCATTTTCTTATTACTCTGTTCGACAGCCTTTCCGGCATCGATTGTGAGCTGGTTGGCTGCTACGGATTATTCTGCCGTTCCTTTAATCTGTTCGGAAATATCATTCATAGTAGCGCCGAGTTCTTCGATAGAAGAGGCTTGTTCGAAGCCCCTGTGAAAGAATCTGTGCACCGCCGAAACCTGTTCCGCTTCGGAATTGACTTCTTCCGCGGAATTCTTAATTTCTTTCATGGTGTGCGATAAGTCCTTGGTAATTTCCCGTAAGCTAAGAATCAGAGGCCTGTAATCCCCTGCATAGAGTCTTTCGTCGGACAGATCTACACGAAAATCGCCTTGAGCGATGGAATTTAGTTTATTGCTTAAGTCCCCGATGATTTCTTTAATCTGGGTGGTTACATTTTTAGAGCCAATGCAAGATGACCGACCTCGTCCTGTTTCTTGTAGTGGATAACCACATCAAGATCTCCATTTACCACCTTGTCACTCACGCGTGTCATCATCTTTAGTGGAGCCAGCATCTTTTTAATGAGCAAATAGGTACAGAGAATGAGAAGGAAGTCTCCGGAAAGGCCGATGGTCCACGCTAAGAAAACCAAACGATCCGTTACCTTTTTGGTAGTCCTGTCTAGCGATACTCATAAGACTCCACCAAGTTGTATTTCCGAATTGATTAGGGGCGAGATAAACTCTTCTCCTTACACCGGCATTGTTTTTTTATCACGACATGGAAAGATTTTTCCGTCCTTCATCTTCTCTTTTTATGGTTTTCAAATCTTCTTCTCTAAATGCATCGGTGAGAGTCTTCCCTTCAAAGCTTCATCGGATGCATACATGAATTTGCCTTCGTTATTGATGACTGAAGTGAAGAGAGTGGGAAACGAACGTCCTCATGATTTAAAACATTAAAAAGCTTCAAGGTCAAGTTCAATAGTTACGACACCTTTGAAGTCATTATCCGCTATGATGGGATCACAAACGGAAATGACGGTTTTTTTACCATCGTCATCCAGGGTATAGGTATCCGTAATAGTGGGTTGTAGTGTCTCCTTGGCTTTTAAGATAATAATCTTTGTCCTTATAATAATCATAGGGATAGTTGACGATGTTTCGCGTTTCGGCACCTTGAGCAGTTAGATACGGACCGTAGTTTCTCTCTCCTTCAATGACTTTTCTGTCTTCAAAGAAATATCCTGCTCCGGTTATATACGGGTTGTTTGTAATGGTTGCATACATGGAATCCATCATAACCACTTCCATATTATAGCGGCTTGCGGGAACGGCTCGGTCCAGAATACGGGAGCGGAAGGTGGTTCCTGACATTTGTGTAATATGCTGTTCAACCATTTGACCATCACGATTAAAATGAACAGTCCAAGGGTTGGCGGGGACGCCTCCTACAGCATCTTCTTGTGACCAGACGAAGTTGATGGATTGCTTCATACTCCCCGTGAGGGTAGTCACTTGTTTTAAAATATCACTGGTTTTCTCTCCGGTTAAATCCAGTAAATCATCCATATTTCTATCCAGATTTTTTTTCGTGGATTGGCTTCCCAAGTCTACTATAAAGTAGCTTAGCCCGAGCATGATAAAAAAAGACAGAATACCGAGAATAATGGATATACGAGTACTTAGACTTTGTGTTTTTAATTTCTTTGATAATTGCTTCGCATCCTTCGCTTTCATACAGAAATCCTTCCTTGTGATTGAAAAACGGATAACCCTTCTTCCTCGAATATATTTTTCAGATTTGAGATGAATATCAAATCATAAGAGAACATACCTACATCATTAGTCGGCACATTTTTCCTTGTTTATAATATGAAATTCTCTCTGTTTTTATTCTGAAAAATATTAATAATTTCTCTCATGGATAAATATATTGAAACTGTGTTATACTCCTTCTATCGAAATCATCTTAAAAATGGAATAATGGATGTGATTTTGGACTATTTTACCAAAAGCGGCCTGGAGAGTAGGTGGAGAAAAAAGTCGATAAGCTGAAAAAGACTTTTGCGAAGGTTAAATAAAAAGCTTATGGACTTGTTTTTTTCCTGTTTTTAGCTTGTAAAAATAAAGGAGGGGTAGCATGAAAAATTTCTGGAAAATGGAGGAAAGTTTTGGAAAACACTTCAGCTATGCCTATATTGACTTGAACAACTATTTTGCAGATGAAATCTTTTTGGAGAAGAACATCGAAGTCAAGTTTATCCGGGAAATGGAAAGGGCGGATTCTCTCTACCGCATTGTGTTTTTGTAAGGTAAAAAGAGAGGATGCGGAACGTTTGGAAGAGCATTCAAGATATTAGGAGATAAAATGCTCCTTCTTGGTCATGCGGATTATCTGGCTGTTTGTGCGGAGCTGGAAAAGCAGCTGGAAAACGGATAAAATCATGTAGAGGATAATAAAAGCAAGGATAAGAAAGTTAAGATAAGGAGGAAAAAAACGTTTGGAAGAGAAGCAGAGCTTACATAGAGAACAGTTTGGCAGAGCACTTGGACTTAGCCTCTTTTAGAGGAAGAAAGCTATTTGCTTTGTAAGGAATTTATAGAAAAGGCGAAGCTGAAGAAGGGGCAGCTCTTTGTTGTGGGCTGCTCCACTGGAGGTTTTGGGAGAAAAAAATCGGAACGGCTTCCAGCTATTCCACGGCAGAAGCTCTTTTTCGAGGGAATTTCCCGTGCTGCGAAGGAGGCGGAACTCTATCTCTGTACCCAGTGCTGTGAGC
>BNJV01000607.1_pt1 | contig 15042 bp, 26 predicted proteins | sample 8540591 | NCBI WGS metagenome assembly BNJV01 (sample SAMD00202457, study PRJDB9452) | human saliva metagenome | host: Homo sapiens
ACAAATTGCTGACAACTTGGTAACAGGATGTTTTGATTGAGCTCTCTCAGTAAGTATTCTCCCACGAATCATACCAACATGAGGCAATAATTGAGGGTAAACTTTTTCATCAAGTTTTTCGCCACTAAGGGCTAGCTGGTTTCTCATGTCCATTCACCTCGTCTTAAAAGATACAATATCAGATATCATTATATGAAACTTTCTTCCAGTTCAAAAGCTTCATAAGGTTCAACTAACTCATATCCTAAAAATTCTGCTACTTTTTTGGAAGCCTCGTTATGAGCATCCCAGAGAGGAAACATATCTCTATTTAAACTCTCTAGAATCATTGCAGCACCAAGCTTTTTAGCAAAATCCATTTTCCTTGTTCGTTTGGTCTGGTTGCAACTTCCACTTCAACTGCTCCACGGTAAACTAACCCTGAGGAAATCCAGCAATCAGTTCATTATTTTTAAGAACCACAAAGCCAAATCCACCTTTTAAAGCAAAATCCTGATAGGACTCAAAATCCCCCTGTAAATCTTGTGACCATTCTTCCTCAGAAAAGCAGTTATAAATATGATTATCAATAGGCACAATATTGTAACCTTCCTCTAAACTGAGTAACTAGATCATTTAGAAAATTCAACTTGAAAATTTGCCCTATCTTTAAAAAGAATAGCGAGTAAAAGAAATTAGCCCCACTTTCCGATGCAGAAAATCTTGCCAATTAGTATTTTCTGAAATAATAATCTTATAATCTAAACCATATTTTCTAACAAAATCTTCCCAAAATCTGGAATTCAACTCCCCTGCTAAGTATAGAAAATTCCCAACATCATAAAAGCTTGTTGTCCTATCACTGTTTCGGTAGACAGTTCCGATTTGAGATTTAAGACCATAGAGAACCATATTTTTCTTCCATGTTTTAAATAGTTCCATTATCCCCCTTCTTCACCTTCCAATTTCTATAACTTGTCATATCTAATTCTGGAAATCCTAGTAACTCTGCCTTCACCTGCAACACTAAAGGAGAAGCATTATCGGCAGTAATTTCTTCCAAATTCAACCAAAGTGCATTTGCTGAATCATTACTTCCATCAAGAACCTCCTGAGGAAGTGATTTTTGATAGCGTTCGAAATCAAGTACTATATCATAAAAGGCCATGATATGGTGTACTGCGAAGTCTTTTCCCTCTTCTTGAACCATCACATCATAAATCCCTAGGATTAGCGTAACCCTTTAGCTTATATCCTGTCTCTTCCAAAACTTCTCTCTTAAGGGTTTCTGTCAGCCCTTCACCTACTTCCTGGCTACCACCAGGTAGATCATAACGATGTTGATAAGGGCCTCTCGTTTTCTCAATGCAAAGCAATTTCCCATTCTCACTAGCAAAACGCCATAGACACCAAAGTGATGTTTGATTTCATTTTCTACTCTTTTCTAAAAAGTTCAAGATTGCTAGCTCACCTTATCCTTTAAAAGGAAAGAGGCTATAAGTTTCATGCTCCTTGATATACTTCTTTAATATCTTCATGTTCTCTTCGATTTTTGTCTGGATATCTGTCTCTTCACAAGTTGACTCAGCAATAAAAAGGTGAATCTTCAATAAATCTGTCAGGTACAGCAGACGGCGTCCCATTTCTGATTCAGGACTTGAAGCTTGTCTCGATTTTTGCAAGCTTTTTGTTCCAAAGTATCACCATTCAAAAATCTCGATGTACTCTCCTTCTTATTTTTCTAGTTGATTTCTCCCCAGAATCTAGTGGACTTAAAAGGAGATTTTGATAGATGGATACCTGATTTTCCGTCTGCTTTTCCATATAGGCCAACAAGACTATCGAACTCTCAACAAAGGTCCAACTATTATAATCTCCTTCAAAGGGAATTTGTAGCAAAATATCTAACAACTTTTTGTAGCTAGTTCTTTTTGACCATCTAGATAGAGTAAATAAGCAAGGTGATTAAGAGACTCAAGATAGAAACAGTTGGTCTTCTTGTACTTTTTAATATTTTTCTACATAGGTTTTAAATCAGAATGATTTTTCCACTAGCTCAAATACTTTATCAGCTTCATCTTAACTCCTTTGTGTTTTTCCTAGTCAAATATCTAGTAGTTAAAGCTTTTCTAATCAACTAATCTAACTCTGCTCGACTAAACAAGTCTATCATAGACTCAGAATCGTCGCAAAACTCCTTAAAACCTAAAGCAAATGTTGCTAAGGCATCAATATTGGAAGAATAGGCACAAAACATACTTCCTTCTGGATCAAAGTCAATAGATTCGCTTAATTCAGGCATTTTTTCCTCTAAAATATCAAAGCAAGAGATGCCCAATCGTATCCATTTCCTTCGAATCCCTCATCTTCCCGAGTGTCGAATACTTCCTGTCTGTATTCTCCATCAGGATAATAAATGAGCGACCCTCGAACACTTTGTGTCTCTTCATCATGGACTAAAAATTTAAAAGGTGAAATTTTTTTATTTACCATTTTGTAATCTATCATTTCTTGACTCCTTACTGTATTCGCTTATGTTTAATAGAACTATGCAAATCCAGCTTAGTTACTGGGCAAAGGAACAAAAGTATCATGTTGATTATGGGATAAATTAAGGCATCGACCAAGTATTCAGGGCTTGCATCTGGCTTTTCATCCAATGCACTAGAAGGACATCTATCAGATGCTCACCATAATATACCAGATTAAGATTTCTCTCTACTACTTCCACAGGGTGAGACATCTTTATCATCAACCACAACTGGATAATCCGACACCAAAATAAAGGCTATCGAGAGTCAAATCCCTTCATCATTGCCATAGAGGCAAAAAGTCATCTTGAGTACATTGTTCTAACTTAACTTGCTCTAAAATATCTGCTAGTGAAAAGAATTGGTGTTTACGCATGATTGCTCCTTTTTATTTCTACTCACCTTCCACAAAACTAGTCAGAAAAAGCCTCAAATGAAAGCCATTGACCAAAAATCTCAGCTCTTTCTTCTAAAACATAGTAGTAAACCTTGCCATAATCTTCTTCCCTTAGAGACCAGAGCATAGTTTCCAGACCCCAGGATCATCAGGCAAAATGAAGGAGGTCTTTAGCCTGAAATCCAGCAGGAACAACCTCATCGTCAAACCAGTTGAGGGCCTCTCTCCATCTCCTCTAATGAATAAAAAGCATTGAAAGGAAAGATGTTTGTCATCATGAACACCAGACACACAAGATTGACCGCCATTGTACTTGAGATAAAAAGTTTAACATGGCTTCGGCAATTTCTCTTTCCAAGCTTCTCCTCAAATTGTAAAAGTTCTCTCTTGTAATTGGCTCATTCGCATCTGTTGCTCTCAGCATAATTATCCTCGGTTTTTACAATCTTTCTTCTAAGACCTTGTCAATAAAGTCATAGACAGTTGCAGCAACTTTTTGCATTTCTAAAGAGTCCAAAGCACCCAAATCATTTTCATAAATGCAATCATCAGCATTTTCTTGATAAAGTAGGCCAAATCTCCCTCTTGACCAATCATAAAGAAGTCTGGTTCATCTACTTCTATCTGATAGGTCTCATTACGCTCTAAGAGATCCTCCTTAGCATATAAACAGATACCTGAGTCACCAATCTCATAAGGATCCACTTCGTCCCATTCCAATAAAAACTGATGGTAGAAACTTGGAAACTCAAATCCAAATATATCTTGTTCCATCTTTAACCTCCAATAGTGAACAATGCAAACTGTGCAAAAGCATCACTTCAAACTCCAGCCACCATCCACTGTCAGGTTTGTCCTTGCATGGCAGATGCCTGACCGCTAGCCAAGAAAAGGCTAACTTGAGCAATCTCACTTGGTTCAATCCAGCGCTTGATGGGTGTTTCACTAGCTACCCAGTCTGCCAAGCCTCCTGGTTCAAAAGTCCGGAAGCGGTCATAGTTGTCTTAACAGCTCCTGGAGCGATCCCAAAGACCTGAATCCCAGCTTCTGCATAGTCTAGAGCCAACTGCTTGGTGAAGCCAGCCAAGGCGTGCTTAGAGGAAGTATAGGCGTGTCCACCGCCACCTGCTAGGCTAGAAGCAATGGAGCACATATTGATGATGATTCCCTTTTTATTCTCCAGCATTTGTGTCAAATAATACCGAGTCAACTCAACAGGAGTCAGATAGTTGATTTCAAAAATTTCTTGAATTTCCTGCGCTGTTTGTTCCAACAGTGGTTTGTAATCATCCAAAACTCCAGCAGTATTGCACAAAACATCCACCTGAGGACACCAGTCAAAAATAGGCTCCAAGTCCAAGGTCAAATCTCTCTGTAAAAAGTGGAAATCACCCTCTAAGAGTGGATTTTCACCTTGGTCAACTCCATAAACTTGAAAGCCTTCTCTAAAAAGAGGCGAGCTTGAGCCTAATCCGATTCCTGAACTCACTCCCGTAATCAATACACGTCTAGTCATGCACTTCTACCCAATCCGTCGCCAAAACATCACAAGGTGTCGGACTCCACATGGAAAAACCTTCTCCTTCTCCAGACACGTTGATTAGGAAATAGGGCGTCACTTCAAGTGCAATCCCGTTTTGTTCAATGGTGTCAAAAAGTTGGACATAGTTTTTCACACCTCCCCAACCAGTTCGTACATATTTTTTCTTAGCCTTTAATCCAGGCAGAATTTCTTCAAATGTCATGATGTTCTCCTTTTAATTCTATATTCTTCATTTAATTATAACAAAAACCGTTTTTCCAACGGCTTTTTGACTGTGATTTATTTCAAATCTGCTTCTACTTACGGCAAATTATTCCCTGCAGCAAGATAAATTTCATACCATTCTTTTCTTGTTAATCTAAAGTTTGCCGCTTGACTAACTTCTCTCAAGTGCTTAGGATTTGTTGTACCTACGACTGCCTGCATTTTTGCTGGATAACGCAATATCCAAGAAATGGCAATAGTTGAAGGGTTACTCCATATTTAAATAGCTAGACGATCAAGTACTTGATTTCAAAGCTTGAAATTTCTCATTACCAACAAAAGTTCCCTTTAAAATACCCGAATTGTAAGACAGACCATAGCTTGAATGACCACATCGTGTAATTTGCAATATTCAAAAACGCTGCCATCTCGCATAGTTGCTTGACTATCTTCCATATTAACATGAAAACCTGATTCGAATCCTGGAGTAAAAGCCGCACTCAATTGTAGCTGATTAACAGCTAACGGCTGCTTGACATCTTTTTTAAGCAACTCCATCATCATAGGATTTTGATTAGAAACTCCAAAAATCTCGGACCTTACCTTGTTTATAAAGAAGATCAAAGGCTTCTGCTACTTGGTCAGATTCCATCAAAAGCATCTGGTCGATGAAGAAGCAAAGCTATCTAGATGATCAATCTTCAATCTTTGCAAAAATTCCGTCAACTGATTTTATAATATAGTCCTTAGAAAAATCAAAATAGGTAAATTCTTCAATGCGAATGCCACATTTTAGACTGAATCCACATCTTTTCTCTTAAATCTGGACGATTTTTTAGGACAAGACCTAACAGTTCTTCACAACGACCACGACCATAAATATCAGCCAAGTCAAAAGCATTGATTCCAACAGAAAGTGCTGTTTCTACAAGCTCTTCAACTTCTTTTTACAGACTTATCTTTTATTCTCATCATTCCGAGAACAATTTCTGATAATTCTTTTGTCATCTTGACCAAGAGTTATGTATCTCATCAAATTTTTCTCCTTTAATTCTACATTCTTAATTTAATTATAACAAAAACCGTTTTCCAACGTTTTTGACTGTATATCTACTAAATTCTTACTACCACTGCAATCCGGCTTCTCTGATTTCTTTCTTTTCAGCGGCTTCTTTTTCTTCAGCCTCTTTCTTGGCTTTTTCCTCAGCTTCCTTCTTAGCTTTTTCTTCTTTGTTTTCGACTGTATTTTTAGCTGTACCGTCCAAGTAATTGATTTCCGCATTAGCTGAAACATTGTCTAAAAACGACATGCGTCACTGAATACTGATCAACCTTTTTCTTTTACTACCACCCACCTTGATTTCCAAGAGTTTGCCTTTTTCATCTATTCCCACATACTGCAACTCAATCTGTCTCAGGGATCAATTCGTCCTTTTTGATAGATTGGGGTCACCTTGTAGTCAAGATAGTAGTTCGGATGATTGGCCAACCAAGAGTCCAATCGATTCTCATAGTAAAGCATACTTTCTTGATTAGTATTATCTGTACCATAATAAGTTCCAGCATTTAGCCAATTAGTCATAGGAACCAAGTTTTTCTTTTCATCATTCAATCCACTAAATTGATACCCTATCAAATGCTCCTTGACTCATCAGCCAAGCTTCTTTTTACCATCACCATAAAAAAGAATTTATAGTTGTGCCATCCAACTGGATCATAAGTCAACTAGACTCTCTCTTCTGGCTCATCGCTGTCCTTAAGTTGAATATGAGCACCCGTTGCGCGTGATTTAGAATCCAATTCCCCAAGTTCTAGTTGCTTCTCATTTTTAAAAGGCAAGAGTCCAGCTTCTTTAAACAACTTTTCATCGAACTTGACTTGCTTCTGCTCGACTTTTTCTTCTGGAACCTTTGATTCTACCTTATGTACAGAACACGCAACTAGTGTTGTGATCGAAAAACAAGGCAATTGAGAAGGATAGTAGCTTTTTCATAAAAAAATCTTCTTTATTTTTATATAGTGATTAGATTAATATCTCCTCTTTCATTCTACTATCATTTTGTTAATTATTCAAGACTAAAGAGACTGTTATTATACTATTATTCCTCCAATGTTCAAAAACAAAAACGATAACCACTTTTTCAGTAGTTACTGTTGAGTTCTTTTGATTAGTCTTTCCCACCAAGTTTGCTGTTGATGGTCATCATGATGCTGGCAATTTTCTCTCCCCAGTATGGGTCAGAAGCATAGAGAACATTCATTCCTGTCGCTTTTGTTTCCAAGGTGGTCTCTGCCATAGTCAATGTAATTTTCACGAATCCACTTAGCCGCACCGAGAATCCCTTGTCCACATCATCAAATTTTTTGGCTGAGGCATATGGGCTCGAATCATAAGCCGCAATTCCAAAAAGTTATTCTTATCCTTGGCAATCTGGTTCGTCCCCAAGCACTCTCAAGTGCACTATGAGCCATTAAATAAAGAGCATTCACACCATATCGTTCCTCAGCTTCCTTAAAAATAGCACCCTTACCAGCGAGGCGACTATCCCTAATATTCATCAAAGAATAAACTTTATTCAATTCAGCTGCGCTGTAATTACTTGGTTTAGTCAAATTTCTAAAGAGGAAGGGGTTTTCAATGGTAAAGCCATCAAAATGAATTCCATCAGTTGAATAATATTTCTTACCAATAGTCATAGCTGAGCTATGTGGCGCAACACGGAGACTTACATAAGGTGATAACTCATGGTAAAAATACTTGCCATCACTTGTATAATGAGGACAAATTCACTATCTTTATCAATAGCTTCTAAATCACTTTTATTCATGAAGCCAGATAAACCAGAAACATTGACTGGTATTTGACTATCTTTTTTAGATTGGACATCTCCAAGTGAGACGATAGTTCCTTTGGATACATAACTCAATCTTTCACCGAAGCGCTATAAACATAAGCACAATCGGTTTTACTTTGTAATATTTTTGCCTCTGAGATCCACTTCCCATTATTCTGGAAGGAATACTCTTTACCTTTGATCGTAAAAGTACCCGTTACATATCGACCATCATCTTTTAGATAGTACCAAGCATCGTAATCTTTGTCAAAAATCCATTCATTTTTGGCCATATAGCCACCAGATTTAAGGTAGTATGAACCAATCCATTCACGGGAAGCGTAGGCCCCACCTGACTTCAAGTAGAACCAGCTATTGTAGGATTTATCAAAAATCCACTCTTTTTCCGCCATAGCGCCACTATCTTTCAGATAGTAGTCACTTTTCCACTGGCTACTTGCCATCACTCCATCGCTATTAAAGTAGTACCATGTTCCTTTGATTCCCATTTATTGCGGGAAATCTTACCTGAAGCTGTGGCATAGTACCACTTGTCAGATATTTTCACCCAATCAGTTTTCTGCCATGGCACCACTACCTTGGAAGAGATAGTCATTATAGATGGTGCGACTAAGCATGACACCATCCTTATCAAAGTAATACCAAGAACCTTCAATCTTTTCCCATTTGTCGCGAGAAATCTTGCCTGAAGCTGTGCAGCATAGTACCACTTGGTCAGATATTTTCACCCAATCATTTTCTGCCATGGCACCACTACCTTGAAGAGATAGTCATTATAGATGGTGCGACTAAGCATGACACCATCTTTTATCAAAAGTAATACCAGCTACCTTCAATCTTTTTCCCATTTGTCGCGAGAAATCTTGCCTGAAGCTGTGGCATAGTACCACTTGTCAGATATTTTCACCCAATCGTTTTTCCGCACATGGCACCGTTACCTTGACAAGGTAATCATCAACTATGCTATTACTGAGCATAATACCGTTTTTGTCAAAGTAATACCAAGTGCCACTAATCCAGTTTACGACAGGCTGGTTATTTTCATAAAAACGCCAGTTTCCTTGTTCTTTCTGCCAACCTTCCTTGATAACTTCCTCTCCTTTTTGGATGAGTCATCTTTAGAAGATTTTCCTCTTTACAGCTGGCTCTTTCTTCGCCCTCGACTTTAGGAACTTCTTTCTTGGGAGCAACTTCTTCTTTTTCTCGACTACATCTGTGGTCTGAGTTTTTCGTAACCTGAGATTCTTCAGCATATACAGATGTCTTTGCAAATCCTGCCATAGAAAGAACGATAGTACTTGCAAAGTAGTATCTTCTTCATTTTATTCTCCTCAGTAGAAACTATCTACACTATTACTAGTTTATAAAACCTATTGTAACATAGTTAACTCAACGGAAAATATTACAAATTGATGAAGATTCTATGTCTTGTTGACGATAAGAAAGGTCTAGCCTATCTCAGATTCGCTTTGACTTCCTGACGGAGAGCTTCCAAACTGCTAATGCCATATTTGTCCATGACTTTTTGGCAGATTTTTCGATGATGTCAGGACAGGCATATGGATTGGTAAAGTTGGCTGTTCCAACTCCGATGGCAGAGGCACCAGCCAGATACATTTCTAAAGCAGCTTCAGCCGAATCCACTCCCCCCATTCCGATGATGGGAAGGTCGGTTGTTTGGGCGACTTGGCGAATGAGTTTGAGGCTACTGGAAAGACTGCTGGACCTGACATTCCACCTGTTCCATTGGCTAGGATTGGTTTTCTAGTTTTTGAGGTCAAAGCGCATACCGACAAGGGTATTGATCATGGTTAAGCCACTTGCTCCTGCATCTTCTGCGGCTTTGGCAATGGTGACAACATCCGTTACACTAGGAGTTAGCTTGACATAAACTGGCACATCAGAGGCTTCCACAGCTGCCTTTTACCACTTCATAAGCCAAGTCAGGATCTTGCCCAATCAAAAGTCCATGATTGCCGTGATCCACATTCGGACAAGAGATATTGAGCTCGATAGCTTTTACATTAGTTGCCTTGAAATTCCTCGAGAAACGGTAGCGTACTCTTGTTTTTGAAAAAGCCAGCTACATTTGCGATGATAGGAAGTGTTGGGTATTCTCTTTCCAGCCAAGGCAATTTCTCAGCTAAAAACAGCTTTCTAAACCAGGATTCTGCAAGCCGATTGCATTGAGCATACCAGCAGGTGTCTCTGCAACCCCTGGGAGTTGGATTGCCAAAACGCGGTTCAAGGGTCGTCGCCTTGATCATAATAGATCCCTAAAAAGGTCTAAATCATAGTACTTGGCATACTCTTGGCCAAAACCAAAACAGCCTGATGCTGGTATGATGGGATTTTTCAAGTCCAAACCCGGTAGAGAAACTTTGTAAGCGATTTGTAGTCATGACTTTCTCCTTATAACACAACTGTTCCTGTACGGAAAAACAGGGCCATCTTCACAGACACGTTGACTGACTGTCTCACTCTTTCTGGCACTTTTTAGAACGCAGGCATAGCAGACCCCCATCCACGCAAGCCATACGAGATTCTAGAGATAGATAGGCTCTTGGGTGGTCAGAAAACCTTTGATTGATGTACTTCATCATTCCTGGAGCTCCCACATGAGTAAACAGCATCAAATTGACTGTCTAAGTCATTAATGACGACTGACACATTTCCCTTGATACCATATGAACCATCATCTGTCGTTACAAAGACCTGACCATATTGGGCCAATTCCTTTTCGAGGATGACAGCATCCTTATTAGCAAAAACCGAGGACTGTCACTAGTTTCACCCTACGCGCATGCAATTCCTGGCATACCTCAAGCAAGGGTGGAACACCAATCCCACCACCAACGAGGAGAACTTGGCTCTGATTGTCTAAAGCAGACAAGTCAAATCCATTTCCCTGAGGCCCCATCACATCAAGAGTATCTCCCTGACTTAATGTTGAAAAATAGCTGTCCCAGCCCCCTCAATCCGATAAATGAGATGACACTGCTTGTTTGCCTTGTCAATAGACGAAATTGAAATAGGACTGCGCAAGAGATGGGCATCATCAGGCACGCGCAGATGGAGAAATTGGCCTGCCTGCATGGCTTCAACCATATCCCCTTCTAGGACTAATTCAAAGATTGCTGGCGCGATTTCCTCCTGTGCGACCACCTCTCATGCTTTCCAAACGAATCGCAACCCATACGCTTCTTACATGTGGGATTCATGATTTTCTCCCTAAAATTTTAAGGGGACCAGATAAAGAAAAGACTCATGTTGCAAGGTCTCAGTCAAGATAGGACAGAACTCATGCGCACACTTAAAAAGTCTCCACAGAGAGTCCCCCTATCCCTTTTATCTGACACCTTGTGAGTCTCTCTGGACTCCCCTTAAAGGTTAAATTTGTATTAGTATACTCTTTCAAAGAAAAAGTCAAGTAGAAAAACGAACATTCTACTGGACCTTACTGGGTTATTTTTCACGGATCACTTCGACCTTGTAGCCATCAGGATCCTTGACAAAGTAATAGTTTGGTGGGGTTCCTGGTAGGCCTTTTGGCTCTGTAACCTCATAGCCTTTAGCGCTATGTTCTTGATGAAGTGCCTCGAGGTCAGGTGTACTGAGGGCGATATGGGCAAAAGCCATCTCCTACCACGTAAGGGCCGTGATCATAGTTATAGGTCAACTCCAACTCGTAGTCATCACCGTCAAGTCCTAGATAGACAATCGTGAAGGCATAATCTGGGAAATCCTTGCGACGCAATTCTTTAAAACCAAAAGCATCTTGATAGAATGCGATTGATTTTTCAAGGTTTTCTACTCGCAAGCAAGTGTGTAGCATTTTTGAAGCCATATTTTTCTCCTTTATTTTTAAAAAGACTGGGACAATCCTGTTCCAGTCTCATCAGTTATTATTTACCAAGTTTTGCTTTAGCTGCATCTGCAAGAGCTGTGAAAGCTGCTGCATCGTTAACAGCCAAGTCAGCAAGCATTTTACGGTTAACTTCGATTTCAGCCAATTTCAAACCATGCATCAATTGTGAGTATGAAAGTCCGTTCAAACGAGCTGCCGCATTGATACGAGTGATCCACAATTTACGGAAGTCACGTTTTTTCTGACGACGGTCACGGTATGCATAGTAGTAAGAGTTCATTACTTGTTCTTTTGCAGTACGGAACAAGATGTGTTTAGCTCCATAGTAACCTTTTGCTAATTTAAGAATACGTTTACGACGTTTGCGTGATACAACGCCACCTTTAACACGTGCCATGTTTTATTTCCTCCAAATATTTCCTAGAATTGTTTACTTACTGTTAGGCTATTATTTCAAGCGAGTAAGCATTGCTTTGATACGTTTGAAATCTCCTGAATGCACCATAGATGCTTGTACGAAGATGACGACGTTGTTTTTCAGTTTTTTTCCGTGGAAACGGTGAGAAGTGTAAGCATCGGAAACGTTTAAGTCCACCAGAACCTGCGTACGTTTGAAAACGTTTAGCTGATGCGCGGTGTGTTTTTGTTTTTGGCATGATTTTTCTCCTTATTTAACTTCTGACAATTATTTTTGTCGTTGCTGGCCAACTGTATGAACATTTGGCGTCCATCCATCTTAGCCGTTGCTCGATGATTGCAATATCTTGTGTTGCTTCAGCAACCTCGGCTAAAACTTTTTGCACCAATCTCTTTATGGGTGATCATACGCCCTTTAAAGCGAATAGATACCTAACTTTATCTTTTCAAGGAACTGGTGCATTGCGATAGTTTTGTGTCAAAAGTCACCCCTTGTCAATAGTTGACCCAGACGAACTTCTTTCACAGTGCACAACACTTTGTTTTTACGTTGTTCTTTTTGCTTTTTCTGATACTCAAATTCTGAACCTTACTGTAGTCCATAATTTTAGCAACAGGCGGTTTTGCTGAGTTGAATCAATACTAAGTCAACATTTGCACTATCAGCCACGCTTGCGCTTCGCTGAGTGGCTTGATGCCTAGCTGTTCTCCCTCAAGACCGATCAAGCGAACTTCACGTACACGAATTTCATCATTGATGAATGTCTTGCTTTGCTATGGTTTTCACCTCTTTTTTATTATTAGAGAAAAACAATAGCGGACTCGTAATAATACAAGCCCGCACGTTATGATAGCGTTTCTTAGAAACTTTTTCATCCGTAGGGCCAGGCAACTTGATGTCACAGGCGAGAAGCCTCACTTCTGCTTTTCTCAACTTTATATGATACCAAGTTTTCTAGCCCTTGTCAAGATAAAAAGTCATCAAAAACTTTCTATTTTCTTCTTGATGATGTCCGTATCAAAAAGAGAGAACCTAGTTGGTTCCTCCCTATGTTAGTTTTTCCTCACCTTCCGTATATAGGAACGCTAAGACCTATTAAAACTTCCTTTTTACGTGAACTTCCATCTTCGATAAATAGAATCTTTACACAAAAGGATAATCAGGCAGAAGTAAAGACTAGCCCCATACCCCAATTTAGATTGACATTATCAATTTTGCTTAGGTAATCTTCCAGATAAAATCTCAACTGAACGCAAGTATGTAAAGGAATCAGATGCAATATTCTGAAGAGGCTGGATCTGTTTGGATACCAAACAACAAGCCAACAATCCTAATAAGTAGAAAGAGGATGCATGGCTTGAAAAATAAGCAATCAAGTAGACGACTTCCATTATGACGATAAAGGCTAAGAAAGTTAAGAGCAAAGTTAGAAATAATACATCTTGTATTTTTCCAATGGTTACCTCTTGATTCGTTGCTATAGAGAACGGGTAGGATAATCTAACTGTCCAAAAACCACTTATCAGACTTCCCACAGAAAAAGAAAAATCCACAAATTCCGATAAACAGCACGGTTACATAGCTCACCCCAACTCAAGAGAGGACATGGCAAATGTCACTTTGAAAAGGATACAACTGAGTTGTATCGAGATTATTTTGATATCTTTCTGCGAACAGTTGTGTTAGCAGTGAAATAATACCAATCACAAACAAGCTGGGATGATAGTCTCTAAAATCCAGACAATCTGATCAATCCCGTGGGTCGGAAACCCAAAGTATGTGCTTTTATGTTCAGAGGGACAGGGCTTTGACAAATCTTCCGTCTCGCGGTCAACCCCACATTTTTAATTCAGAGCTAGCAGTCGGGTCATTTGATACAAATTCATAATTCTTCTTCATCTTGCCACTGCAAATAATAGGCTTCTTTCCAGCGCCCCTTCTTTAATAAATTTCAGAATTTCTGTCTTTCGCTTCAAAAGATCTGATTCTAAATTACTTTTAGCAAACTAGCATTCGCTCCGAGCTGGTGTCAGACATCTGGGAGAGTTTCTCTTCATTTTCATTGATAGCTCTCTCGTTGGCTGCAATGCGACTTTCCAACCGAGTCTCCAGCTGTGTGAGTTTGCAGTCTGACTATTTAAATCAAAAGATAACACAGATGCAAATAAAAGTAAGATAATCCAGTTTAAACGACTTTTGAAAACACTTTTAACAAAAATAGGTTAATATCTTCATAACGGAACTCTTCTATCTGTCCCCTGATGAATGGTTACCATGCTATCGCAAAATTTCCATTAACTCCTCTTTGTAGTGGAAACCTCAAAAGAACCAGCTGTTCTTTTCTTCATCGATTTGTGCCAGCCTGTCAAAAACTTCTGTCAATAGTACTGTCTAAACCATTTGCAATCTCTATCCATGAGCCAGCATTTTGCCTGACTGAGGAAACATATAGCAAATCACCAAGCGTTGCTGTCATGCGTCTAAGTGAATACTTTCGATGGAATGCTGATATGTCAGACATTTCAGTAGGCGTGATTTCTGTCCCCCAAGTTTCAGGTCTGACTTCCAGATGTTTTTATGAGACTGAAGGTAGTCCATCCCACTTGAGTTTCCATCCAGCCATTCAACGCCTCATAATAAAACAAAGAAGGAGGGGCTGCGATATGTCCACTACTATGGGAAGTAGCTGTTAATAGCGCGAACAGGGTCGTTCTTTCCCGAGCTTCATTGATAGCAAGCAAGCGCCATAAACCTACCCTTTTAAAGGTAAAATCCGCATCTTGCAAGATGACTCTGTCGCGTTTTTAAGGTAACATGAGTAAGATTTAACATATCCAGCCCTCCTTTCTCACTCTTTAAGGATTAATAGCCTCCGCTGTAGTAATTAATGACCTCATAACGAGCGTAGTTCCAGCCTCGCCAACTTTATACCTCAGAATAGCTGCGATAAAAAGACCATTCCGAAATGACCTTATATCTATATGTGCATGGTAATTCATTCTAGACTCATAGAAGAGTATTCCAGTCATAGCGATAATTTTAAGAACGGTCTAGCAGATACACTAGACTGAAAAAGACCAACAGATAACAAACCAGCTAATAAAACAACTTTTTGTCTGATTTTTCATTGCATTTATATCTTACTATTGGAAACACTTTCATTATATCGTTTTTCTATTATTATGCAACAGATTATTTGTTTATTTTACTAATATATAACATTGTTTCTTCCCAACGAACGCTTGAT
>BNJV01002972.1_pt1 | contig 14991 bp, 17 predicted proteins | sample 8540591 | NCBI WGS metagenome assembly BNJV01 (sample SAMD00202457, study PRJDB9452) | human saliva metagenome | host: Homo sapiens
CGAATAAACAAGGCAGTATAACCAGGCGCAGCGTCCGAAAAGGCTGATCCGGCAAGGAAACGTTCAGCAATTGATGGCAATCGCATACCAGGAAGCGTAGTACCGGACCAACTTCAGAAATATAAACACAAACCCAAAGAACCATCCGTGCACACAAGAAAAGGAAGCAATCTGTTTTATGTCGCACCAACCGTTTGAGCGACCGCGCGTCAGGTCAACCACCGTCAACAGCTCGCAGCACAGCCCGCGTCTAACGCCACCCCACTTTCATAGCGAACCGAAGGCACCTGGCCGAGACCACCAACCGCGCGAAAATGCGATTCTGACAAATGTGTTGATGACATGGTAGCGGGGTCTACCATACGCAAATGTACTTTACACATTCCTATACACGAATGCATGTCTCTGATTGGGAAATCAAAGTGCCGAGGTCAACAGTGAAGCAGGCACTGCAGTTTAATCATACATGCCGTTCACGAACACACACAAGTACATGCAGAAACCCATTGGCCATGGAAGAAGATAAAATATCCCACTGATACCAAGGTTCAAGATAATCTAAAAGAGGATGAAACACATCACATAATTTAATATTATATATTATGTAATATCTATATACACATGGGACTATAACGATTGAGCAACAGATTTAGTCATAATACCTGATTTCATGCCCTTCTGATGAACCAGAAGAACCTTATATTACTATATAACAACAAATACCAACATTGCGATAAATATTATATTATATTTCCATGTTTAATTTTCAATCACGTGCACTGAATTTTAGCATAGAGTTTTTATTATGAACAGCGCAAATTTTATAGGGTATCCTGAGTTAAAGTTAAAAAGAGGTCGTAATTTGAAAGAGAACACTGACTGACTGATTTTAGAGTGCCCTTTGGAGAGTATTCTGTCTTTTTGCAAAATAATCATACTATAAATAAAGAATAAGAATAATATAGACATATAAACACATTTGAGGAATTATGGTCAAGATAAGGCCACACTTAACACAGCCTGGAAGGATGACAGACTTAACACGGAGATCAAGAATACACAACAGAAAACATGGAGATTACAGAAGAGGTTTCATCCATGAAGAAAAACAGAATTCAATGGTACTTTGTACGATTGCTGCATCATCAAAGTAAATACAACTCTCCTTAGAAATAGTGAGTACCAACGATACAAATAAGACAGTTTCCCATTTTTAACAGTTGATGAAAATTGGGGCACAAAGTCTATTCAGATTATGGATTACATCTATCAACACCTCAAATATTACGCATAATTTGGAGGTGTTTCATTGATGCTGATGTAACTGCAGAATTTAAATATCAGGACGGTACCCATGATGATATTAAGATGGTTATGTTGCCATCAGATATCGATGTCGTTAAAAAGGTAGTCGTGAAAGACATTCCTCAATCTATGATATGAATAATTCTGTGGATAAGATTGTTTATGACAATGCTAACTATCTCAACACGTACAACCAATGGAGATAAAACAACTTTGGGAACCATCAGATGGTCGAGGAACAAGTGGAGTGTGCTGGTACAACGCATCCTGGATTTGCAGTACGTTCAACAGACAACAAGATGCATTTTGAATATACAACAACAGCAATTTGTGGTGGACTATTTGGCTTCTTTGCGAGCTAAAAGCTCCAAACCAACAAAGCAAGTAGATAAAGCAGAGTTCTGCTAAAATTGGGAAGAAACATATATACAACAGAATATACAATCCCTACGGGTAAAAATATCATTGGTTCTTTCAGTAAAATGAGCATGACCGATGAATTGATGAAAGATTAAATTTCAGAGTGCTACTGCAAACTTGCTGGTCAAACTTTGACAGAAAATGATGATTATACTGTTGAAAAGAATGGGCAGAAATAACAGTTCATAATGATAAAAAGCACTTAGAAAAGCGAATAGTGCAAGAAGTTTGAGATTGTCTTCAAAGATGAAAGATGCACAGATAACGGAACTGTATTAAAAACAAAGTAACGCAAACAGCGTTGATAGTGTAATTACTCAGCTAACGAGGGTGAAACTAAGGTTCTCTACAACAAGACACATGAATATATTAGTGGCACCCCTGGAAAGAACTACCAACTGAAGTGAAGGTTTTATTACCAGATGATGTTCATAATATTCCTAATATACTACTGTAACTGCAGATACTCAAAAGGAAATGTCACAAAAGTGAGTGTACCTGAAGGGAAACTGGGTATTTAGAGGATACGATAAGCAACAAGAAGTAATCAATAATAAGATGCACACTTTGTTGGTGTATGGGTGATTGAACCATATGAATCACCAGTTAAAGATGTTGCGTTCGCTAGAATCCAACAACAAGTATTGATAATAAACCTGTTAAACCAGGTGATGAATTAGAGATATTCCATCAGATATAAGAATACAACGACATCACAACGTGATGTGACAATGACGGATATCATTCCTGAAAAATACAACATATGTGGAGGCTCTGGATGCTCACAGGTACATATGATGCGGTAACAAGAACATTAACTTTGAGAAAACAGGTTTAGCAGCAGATGCAGAAGTTGTTTTCCGCTTCAAGGGCTAAAGTAAATGAAGACAGCAAAATAGTGTTGTGATTGAAAATACAGCAACTGTTAGGTCTGGGAGATAATTTTACAACGAATACAACAAAGAATCCTACTCCAACACCTCCATTAAAAGATGTTCATGAGGAAGGTAAGCTAGATACAAGTATCAATAATCGTCCCGTATCTGCTCGGTCAAATTCTAACCTATACAATCTCATACCGAAATACAACAGGTGAAAAGCGTACAGTGATTGTGGTGATACAATTCCTGCTCATACACAATATATTGATGGAACATGAAACAGAAGCAGGTGTATATAATCCGACAACAAAAGACATTGCAGTGGCAGAAGGTTGATTTAAAACAGGGTGATGTTGTAACATTCCAGTTCAATGTGAAAAGTTGATGCGGATGTTGATGGAGAAGTCATTGAAAACCATGCAGATGTAGATGATGGTATTAATCGATATGTAACGAATACAACAAAGAATCCAACCCCAAAGAAAGTTACACCTAAGACATCAGATACTATGAATGTATGGTTGTATGCATGTGTATTATCAACATTGGTAGTAGGAATGATTGTTCTTCAAAAAGATTTTTAATGCACTTTAATAGTGATAAAAATGATTAAAAACAAAGGATACTTAGACTATTGAAGAGATAGTTAGGTATCTTTCTGCTTCTAACATGATGTGTTGATGCATGAATATGTGAAAGTCGATACGGTTTCCACATGCATAATTATTTTGGTAATATCTTATTGTTTGCATGCTTTAATATACAAAGAATTATATTGGTATTTTCATGAGGTAAAATGAAATACTTTTTCAGAAATAAAAATACTGTAAGAAAATAAAATATGATTACTCGATAATATACAGATTTTTCTTTGTATGGGGTATTCATTTGTGAAAATAGTCTATTATAAAATCAATACATGGAGGGAAAATTATAATGAAAAGTTGAGTATCTCTTTAGTTGCTCTTGTTTTAGCCCGGATCGTGTGGTAGGCTGTAGAAAGACAACTGAAAACAACAACTTCCACTAAGATGAAGCCGGTATATGCAGCTTCAGCTGCTGAGCATGAACGACGATGTTGCTGTAGAAGTAGAAGTAACAGAAAATGAAATTAAGTCAGTTAGGTTTACTTCACATGCCGAAACACCAGGGTATTGGTGGAGACTTGACAAAGGTATGGCAAAGTGGGGCGTGGCACACCACAATTATTCCTGAAGAAATCGTTAATCAAAAGTTTATCTGTTGATAACGTAACTGGTGCAACAATCACATCAGGAGCTATTAAGACTGCTGTTAGGACGACTATCAAACAAGCAGGTGGCGATCCAGATGCATTTCAAGAATAAGGCAACATGAAGAAAGAAAAGACGTTGAAGCAGACGTTGTCGTTGTAGGTGGCGGCGGAGCTGGTCTTGCAAGTGCAGTTGAACTTTTACAAGGTGGTAAGAGCGAGCAATTATCAGAAAAAGCCGGCGAAATAGGCGGGTGATACATTAGTTTGTGGTGCTATCTGCACGCGCAGATCACAGCATTACAGCAGCACGCTGAAATGAGTGATGCAGTTAAGACTACGATTGAAAAACTTTGGCTGAAAGCACCAGCGAACAACATGCGGCGTACAAGCAGAAGTTCAAGCTCAGTGGGATGGCATATAGAGCGCAGTGCAGAACAACTTATTCGACTCCAAGGAATGGTATGCATTACAGACTTGGATCGATGGTGATAAGGTTGCTAACAGATTTGAGTTAAGGCATTATCAATGCATTTGGTGGCTATGAATGGATTGAATCCATGGGAATGAAATTTCCAAGATCAAGATTTCTCAGGGTGTCTGGTTCCTTGTGGCAACGTACACACACATCTACAATGAAGATGGGTACAGGCTTTATCTCCACATGTGCAGACATGCTTGAGAAAGTATGGCGATAAGGTCTACACATTATTAACAGGAAACAGCAGCTACTAAACTTGTAGTTGACAACAACCAAGTGAAGGCTGTTAAGGCAACAGACAACCATACAGGCAAAAGAAATTACAGTTACTGGTAAAGACGGTGTCATGTTAGCAACTGGTGGTTTCGGTGCTAACGCTAAGATGGTTCAGAATACAATACAACAGGTAAGTGGCCAGATCTTTCTAAGACAGGTACAACAAACCGTTTCTCAGCATCACAGGAAGATGGTATCACAATAGCTAAGGATGCTGGTGCTTCATTAACAGATATGGAACAATTACAGCTTCTATATTTAGGTAACTTAGTTGACGGTCAAATTTCTAGAGTACAGCACGTGATGTTAACGGTACAGACCAGATTATCTTCATCAATAAGGGAAGGTAAGCGTTTCGTTCGTGAAGACGGTCGTCGTGACCAGATTTCGTGGCGTTCTAAATCAAACAGACAAGATGTTCTACATCCTTGAAAGTGGAGATGGCGCTGGTTTATAAAGATATTAAAAAGATCCATCATGAGAAGTGGTGACGGATTCACATTCGAATACCTCGAAAAGAATGGCTTTTATCATCTGTAGAAACATTAGAAGAACTGCTGAGAAGTATAGATATGGATCGTGCAACATTACAGGCAACTCGTAGATGAATTCAATAAGAGCGTTGAAAGTGGAAGCGATGAATTGGAAGAACTCTATACTCTACAAAACTTGAAAAAGGATCATGGGTTGCAACTCCTCGTCAAGGCTTGTTCACCATACAATGGGTGGTGTAACAATTGACACAGAAGCACGTGTACTCAATGAAAGGGAGCAGTAATCAAGGGCTTATACTGCTGCTGGTGAGTTACTGGTGGTATCCACGAGTGCAACCGTTTAGGTGGTAACGCTTGTGTAGATACAGTAGTATTCGGTGCTTAGTATCTGCTTGATGACATTAGCTGATACAGTAAGCAATTAGAATAATCAAGGAAAGGTCTGAGTTCGCTCAGGCCTGTAAAATAGGATAAATAATATGAAAAATCTTTTAAATATATTTACTAGGTCTACTATTATTTTTGATAGGATGTAATCTATTCAATCAAAACTTAAGAAACCTGTTATCTATACTATAGCTAGAGGAAAACAACAGTAGTAGACGTAAAAGTGAATCTTAAAAGGCATAATAACTGCTGCATATCCAAAGAATAATGATGATGATATGGAAAACCGTTGATAGAATCAATAACGATTCAACCACAGAAGTTGAACAGTGTAGAACGTAATAGATTTACGGTTGTTGAGTGGGATGGAACAGAGTATAAATAGTAATATTTCTCAAAAACCATACTTTCTGTTATACTAAGGAACAAGGAGAATGAATAAATGAAGATAAGAAAGTTTTTACTTGGCTTAGTGCCATGGCACTTCTTTGTGTATTTCACCTGTACATGGTGAAAGAAACAAATGCTGATTTCGATCGAGTTTATGCAATGAAATTCATCCAAATGATGGAAGATGATTATATATCATTACATTTTGCGTTAAAGGATTATGAAAAATATGGTATTACAAAGACCACAGCCAACGATTGGTGAACCTCCAACTTTTAGATAACTCAAAAGAGTATCATAAAAGTAGAGAGTCTTTAAAGGAAATTAGAGAAGTTCAATTATGATGAGTTGTCAGATGTCAACAACATGATTACGATACATATAAATATTACTTAGAAAGTACTCGTGAGTTATTAAACTATCATGTTTGATTTCCAGTTCTTGCAAACCGCGGTATTCAAAAGTAATCTGATTACAAACTTTACAGAGTTTATTTTCTATAAGCAGGGAAGATATTGACGACTATTTATCTGTTTTAGAGAGTGACATCATATATTGAAGGAGCATTAGAAGTCACTCGTCACAGGTAGCAAATGGATACTTCATGACAGATGCTGCTTTGGATAGCACATTAGATGGAATTGAAAAGTTCGTTGCGAAAAGACAGACAATAACCCACTCATTCAAATCTTTAATCAGAACATTGATAAGTTTGAAGGTTTGACAGAGAACAACGTGTTTCATATAAAAGAAAAGAATCGTAACTTTATTTTAAATACTATTCCTGAATATGTAGCTTGCACAGAACTTGAAACATTCCGTGGAACTGCGTACATCTTTAGCTTATACGACTTGCCAGATGGAAAAGATACTGCGACGGCATTAGTACGTTCAAAAGTCAGTTCATCCGCTTCTTTACAAGATTATTTGAATTAACAGATGAACAGTTAAAGAAGTTAATTGATGAAGCTAGAACTTTGTATTTGAACGCAAAGAAGGATGATAACTTAGAAGAAACATATACGAGAGAAGGATCAACTGAAATCTTAAATACATTACAGGACATTTACAGGAGTTCCAGAAGGTCCTGAGTAACATTTACAGTAAGTTACTAGATCCATCTGTTGCAAATGATGCAATCGTTGCGTACTACATGCGAGCCACCGATTGATGACATCGTAAACAATGTTATCAAAGATTAATGGGTAACACGTAAATTTCAACGAATGAAATGTTTACTACTTTAGCACACGAAGGTTTCCCTGGACACTTATTCCAGATTACTTGGTATTTGAATACAAATCCAAATCCATTACGTACACAGCTCAGCAATATTGGTTATACAGAAGGTTGGGCAATGTACTGTGAAGATGTTGCTTGGGCATATTCCTGAGTTGAATGATGGTGCAAAGGAAGAAAAACCGTATCAATCACAAACCTAAACTATATCTTACCTGCACAGGCTGATTTCTTAGTGAATGGTCTAGGCTGGGATGAGAAGAAGTTAGGCAAGTACTATGAATCATTAGGATTAAATGCTGCAGCAGCATCCAATGTTATTAAGGCTGTAACACAAGAACCAGCTTCTATTGTTCCTTATGGTATAGGTCTAACATATTACCTTCACTTCCGTGATCAGGCGAAAGCTGCACTTGGTAGAAAAATTTGATGTAGTAGAATTTAACCGTATGTTATTAACACATGCGTATCGTCCATTTGATATCGTACAAAAGGACTTAGAGAAGTATCTTGAAGCAGAGTGGTGTAGTGTCTACAACATCAACGACTAACAATCCATTTTTGTTAATCCAGGTAAGATTGGTCTTTTGGCATCGCTAGCAGCTACAGTATTAATTTTAGTTGTTGTATTTATTCGCAGAAAAAGAAAATAACTATCAATAAACTAGTATCATACCGAAGTGGTATGATTTTTATATATAGAGAGTACATATTAAAATGGATAATCAATGGACAGAAATGGCATTTGCATCAAGAGTGGAAGAAAAAGAATACTTCTTGAAGCTATCAGATTTTTAAAGAATGCTCATGAAACAAAAGAGATTTATCCACCAAAACAGCAAGTTTCTCTGCCTTTCATCATTGTGATTATGAGGATATCAAGTAGTTATCCCTTGCCAGCATCCATATCACCAAAAAGGACAGGCTCATGGTTTGTGTTTTCTGTAAATCCAGGGGTAAAGATACCACCAAGTCTTTTGAATATGTACAAGAATTACAAGTGGAATATGGATATCCAATTCCAAATAATGGTTATCTTGTACCATGGGCAAAACAAGGAGTATTCTATTGAATACAGTGATGACTGTAGAAGATTCTCACCACAGAGTCATGCTGGCATGGGATGGGAGACTTTCACGGATCGTGTAATCCAAAAATTAATGATGAACCGAGTAGTCTTCTTGTTGTGGGGAAGAGCAGACTAGAAATAAAGCATGCATGATTGATAAAAACAAAGCATCTTGTACTAGAGGTGACATCCATCACCACTGTCTGCATACAATGGTCGGCTGTAAACTCACTTCAAGAAAAGCTAATGAATTTCTGAAAATAATAATCGTAAAGGAATTGATTGGCAGATTAAGATATTTGATAAATTCATCAAAAATGAGTGAAAATCTATATATTTTTGTATTGGTAATGTTCTGATTATCAATATTAGTTTATAATGTAAGCGTATCTATAGTTTTGATTAAGGAGGACTTTATGAGATCTAATGCAATGGTTGCGATGATTCTTGCTGGTGGCCGTGGAAGCCGTCTGCATGACTTAACAAAGAAGGTCGCAAAGCCTGCAGTGCATTTTGGAGGAAAGTATAGAATTATCGATTTTCCACTGAGTAATTGTGCAAATTCAGGTATTAACACAGTAGGTGTACTAACACAATATGAATCAGTTTTTATTAAATGCGTATGTTGCAAAGGACCAGTTCTGGGGTCTTGATACAAAACGACGGTGGTGTATTCGTACTTCCACCACGAGAAAGAGATCAGAAGGGTTGAAGTATACTCAGGAACAAAGGGACGCAATTACACAGAACATTGACTTCTTAGATAGTATGGCACCAGAATATGTACTCATTTTATCAGGTGACCATATCTATAAGATGAACTATGAAAAGATGTTGAAGCATCATATCGCAAAGGGTGCTGATGCGACAATTGCTGTATTACAAGTTCCTTAAAGGAAGCTTCTAGATTCGGTATCATGAACTGTGATAAAAACGACATGATTCAAGAGTTTGAAGAAAAAGCCAGCACATCCAAAGAGTAACTTAGCTTCAATGGGTATTTATATCTTTACATATAAGACATTACGTAAATACTTACTTGAAGATGATAAGAAATGAGAACTCCTCACATGACTTTTGGTAAGGATATCATTCCTGCATACTTAGATGATAATAAAGTTCTTGGCATATCGCTTTAAGGGATACTGGAAAGATGTTGGAACAATCGATTCACTTTGAGGGAATCCAATATGGATTTATTAAAGAATGATAATGCCCTCAACTTAGCGTATCCTGATTGGAAGATTTATACAGAAGATATCAACGCATTACCACAGTTTATCGGTGAAGGAGCGGTTGTACATAATAGTTATATTACACAGGGTACTGTTGTATTAGGTGAGGTTAACAACTCGGTATTAGGTACAAATTCCTTTATTGATGTAGGTGCTAATGTACAAGATTCTGTCATTTTAACAGGTGCTAAGATTGGTGCAGGTGCGAAGATTACACGTTGCATCATTGCCGATAATGTGGAGATTGGACCAGGTGTTGTCTTAGGTTCAGCGGATAGCGATCATATTGAATTGATTGCTAAGGATGTTGCAGAGGAGGAGGAAATCATGAAAGCTTTTAGTATTATTGCATTTGAAGATAGTTCCGTTAATATTGAGGGACTTGGTGATTTCAGACCTGTTCCAGCAACAGCGTTTATGGGAAGATATCGTATTATCGACTTCATTCTCAGTAATATGACAAACTCTGGCATTGATAGCGTTCAGGTTTACTGCAAAGAAAAACCACGTAATCTAATTGAACACTTGGGAGATGGTCGTCATTACAACATCAACTCCAAACGTGGTAAGTTACGTATCTTATTTGGGGAAAGACATTCTCCTCACCTGTCTATAATCATGATATTGCAAACTATATCTTGAACATGCAGTACATTGAGAAAGATAAAAATCCATATGTTGTGATTGCACCAAGCTACTTTATCTATAGATATTGACTTTAGTGAAGTATTAGATGCACATATTGAAAGTGGTCAGATATTACAGCACTCTATACAAATACATCTGATGCTAAGACAGCATTCCATGGATGCGATACATTCACAATGGATAAGGATAAGAGAGTTCTTTCTATCGATAAGAACCGTGGAAAGTACAAGACACGCTCTGTTTCCTTAGAAGCATACGTGATGAGAAAAGACTTGTTTATTACATTAGTAAAGACTGGTGCTGAAATTTCGTCACTATACTGGTTCAAAGATGTATTACGTGAAGTAGTAAACGAAGTAGATATTCGCGGATATGCAGTCAAAGGGATTTGTTGCATGTATCAACAATCAAAAAGAATACTATCGTATTAATATGGAATTGAAGGATCACAAGGTTGCCTTTAACTTATTCAAGTCAAATTGGCCAATCTATACGCATACAAATAACTCTAGTCCATCCTTGTTTACGAAGGACTCTGATGTTACTGCAAGCGTAGTTGCTCAATCGGTTGTGAAGTAGATGGTACAGTTGAGAATTCAATCATCAGTAGAAATGTAAAGATCGGTAAAGATACGTAATCGAAAAATAGTATTGTATTACCAGGTGCTATCATTGGTGATGGTGTTCACCTCGATCATGTCATATCGTTGATAAGTACGCAACAATCCATAAGGTAAAAAAGAACTTGTTGGAACAGAAGATAATCTCATTTACGTAAAGCGTAGAGATTGCATCTAGGAAGCGAGGAGTATTCAATGAGCGTATCAGTATTGTCTGTGGCAGGAGAAGGCTTACCATTTATTAAAACAGGGAGGGTCTAGCTGATGTTATCGGTAGTTTGCTCAAGAACATTAGCGAAGCGTGGTCATGATGTACGTGTAGTCTTGCCTTTGTACAAGATTATTGAAAAACATTATGATAAGTTAGAAAGACTTTGGTACAATTCAAGTTCGTTCTGGATGGATCGATCGACCAGCTACTTTCTATCGTTGTGATGTAGATGGAGTTATATACTACTTCGTTGAACATCAAGGATATTTTTGAAAGAGATGGACTATATGGCTGATGAAGATGATGGCGAAAGATTTGCCTTCTTCCAACGTGCCGTATTAGATATGATTTATTTCATCAACTGGTGGCCAAATATTATTCATGAAAATGATTGGCAGACTGGTATGATGCCTTTAATGGCGCATGCATGTTATGCGGATGACTATCGTTATCAACAGATCAAGCATGTTTATACAACTCACAACTTAGCATTCCAAGGCAACTTTGGTGTCGAAATGATGGAGAGCTGTTTAGGACTGGATTACAGTTACTTCGATAATGGTTCCATTAAATTTGATACAGGTATCAGCTTTATGAAGGCTGCAATTGTATATGCGGATAAGATTACAACAGTATTCCAACATACGCTGAAGAGATTTTGACACAAACCTATGGCGAACGTATGGATTCTGTACTGCGTTATCGTCGTGGCGATACTGTGGGTATCGTAAACGGTATCGATACTGTAGATTGGAATCAAAAGACAGATACATATCGCAAAAGAATTTTGATATCAGAAACTATGTGTCTGGCAAGAGAGGAAAATAAGAAGGCTCTACAGGAAACACTTGGCTTAGAGGTGAAGAGTGATGTTGCGTTAATCGGTATTGTATCTCGTCTAACTGAGCAAAAGGGTATGTATATGGTCATAGAGAAGTTACGTGAGATTATGGACCAGAATGTTCAGTTTGTGGTGCTTGGTACAGGTGAAGCTAACGCAGAAAAATTCATTTAAGTGGTTGAGAGTCTGAATATAAAGGTAGAGCAGTATACTATTGTGGATATAATGAAGATCTTGCACACCTAATCTATGCAGGCTGTGATATGTTCTTTATGCCTTCCATTTATGAACCATGTGGTATTGGTCAGTTAATTGCCATGCATTACGGTACATTACCAATTGTACGTGAAACAGGTGGTCTAAAGGATACAGTTCATCCATATAACCAATATACAGGTGAAGGTAACGGCTTCAGTTTCTGGGCAGCAAATCCTAATGACATGATGTATACACTACGTTATGCATTAGAGCAGTACTACAACAATAAGACTGGATGGAAGGGCTTAGTGAAGAGTGCAATGAATACTGACGTTAGTTGGGATCAAAGTGCTAGCCAATATGAACAGTTATATTACTCAATTTGTAACTGGGATTAAGAGATTTCTAGAATTAAATATAAGAGGCAGAGAATATCTGTCTTTTTATGTTGGTTGGAAGTGCACGTAAAACGATTAAAATAATATAAGAGAAGTTGGTTAGCAAAATGAAGAAAGCAATACTATTTGATTTAGACGGTACATTACTACCAATGGACCAGGATATATTTGTCAAAAACGTATTTTTGGATTAATGGCAAAGAGGATGGCTCAGTTTGGTTATAAACCAGATGAGCTAATTCATACGATTTGGACTGGTATTACAGCTGTCATAAAATGATGGAATACTAACAAATGAAGATTTGTTTTGGAATGCTTTGACTGCAAGTATATGGGATGAGAAAACACGAAATGACCGTGTAAAATTCGATGAGTTCTATCGTGAGGATTTCCCAAAGGTAAAGAGTGTTTGTGGTTTTTCAACCACTCGCAAAAAGAGATTGTTCAATATGCAAAGAATCAGGGATATAGGTTGTGCTTGCAACGAATCCTTTATTTCCAAGAATCGCTACAGAGGAAAGAATTCGTTGGGCAGGGCTAGAGCCAAGTGATTTTGAGTTGGTAACCACTTATGAAAATAGTCATGCATGCAAAACCTAGTCTATTATTTTATCAAGAGATATTAGATACCTTAGGTTTAGAGGGTAGTGAATGTCTTATGGTTGGCAATGATATTAGCGAAGATGGTGTTGTAAAAGAAATTAGGGATGGATATCTTTTATATTACAGATTGCTTAATCAATCCAGATGGGATTGACATTAAACATGAATTACACAGGAACTTTGAGGACTTAGAAAGAGTATATTTGCCCTATAGGTTAAAAAGGAGATGGTAGAATGTTAAAAATAGAGTCATAGCGATTATTTTTATTAGTAGGTTTGTATCTTATGTTTTCTCATGTTGCAGAAAGTTATGTGGGTTTTTGGAGTGAACCCAATTTCTTGGACACTGTAATTTACAGACATGATAAGGCTTGATTCCTTGCCTGGCAAGGAGTTAGGCCTTTTAATTTTGTCTGTATTCTTTCTTCGTTGTAATAGTGTATGTATTCATTCATGGTACTTTCTAGCTCATCTAAGGTTTTGAATTCATATTCATGTCCATAGAACATCTCATTCTTCATCTTTCCAAAGAAGTTCTCCATCACACAGTTATCTAAGCAGTTTCCCTTGCGTGACATCGATTGGATGATTCCGTGTTCAAGTAGAGTCTTATGGTATTGATTCATTTGATACTGCCATCCTTGATCAGAATGAAATATCAGTCCTTCTATATTTGGATGTTTCTGAAATGCGATAGTAAGCATATTGGAAATCTGTTCATAGTTTGGGGTCTTAGATATGTTCCAAGATATAATTTCTCTATTATGCATGTCGAGAATAGGTGATAGATACAGCTTACCTGCAGTGATATGGAACTCTGATACATCTGTTGTCCATTTCTCATTTACTGTGTTTGTTGAGAAGTTGCGCTTGTAATATGTATTATGATTCTCTTCATCAATAACGACATCTAGTAAGTGGTTCTTTACTGTACCATTCATATTGCCTTTGTATGATTTGTATTTAGCTTTAGGTGTATTTCCAAACAGACTCATCTTATGCATGAGTCTTTGTACTGTCTTATGATTGATTGTTGGATACAGCTTTCTGATTTCAAGATAAATGCGTCGATATCCATATCTTCCCTTATGGGTATAGTAAATAATGATGATATCATTCATTACGTCATCATATTTGAAATCATTGTCTTGTTTGTCTTTCCAATAATAGTAGTCAGAGCGGCTGATATGATAAGGCAAGCGTGTGCTGTCATTGATTGTTTGAATGATAAATCTAACAGGCACTTGTAGTTCTTGCCTTAGCTCCGATATCGCTCTAACTATTTCTTCTTTTTCTCGTGCTTCTCTTTCCGTAACTAAGGCATCTAATTTTTTTATAAATTCGTTCTCTATTAATAGCCTCAAGTTCTGCTCGCGTAGGAACTTGATTTCTTTCTCTAACTCCTCGATTGTTTTCTTCCTTGGCATGTCGTCCTCGCTTCCTTATAACGACATTATATCCATTTTCTTTATATTCTTTAATCCATCTACGCAGAATACTATTGGTAGATAATCCTAAGTCTATTGATACGCTCAGTATTGACTCATGAAGTGTCAATACTCTATAGATAGCCACTTCCTTAAATTCAGCAGAGTAATCTTGATGAATATGGCGTAGAATATCAATTCCATGTCTATCAACTAGCCTAACAATATATTCAATTTCAGATCGTGTTATATTCCATTTTAAAATGGAGTTGTGGAATTGTGAATCCACATTTACGTTCCTTATAGATTTGGACCTTGTCTTCGAATGTAAATTTTCATAATAAAAGTGAACCTCCTAAGTTGTTGTCCAACTTTTTGGGGTTCACTTCATTTACAGCAACTCTATTCATCATTAATCCAATTGCATTTTTTGATAGGTGGATTGCTATATGGAAAGTACAAGGTTTTTGATTGGCTGATTTTAGGCTTGGTGATAGTCCTATTCATTCCGGTTAGTCTATATCTATTTGCTGGCTGGGGCATTATATCTTTTTGCAGGAATTTATCGCAGTTATAATGGGTCTTGGGATGGTAATTGGAAATAAATTTTTAAAGAGAAAGAGGTCAATCAGAAAGT
>BNJV01001351.1_pt1 | contig 14979 bp, 21 predicted proteins | sample 8540591 | NCBI WGS metagenome assembly BNJV01 (sample SAMD00202457, study PRJDB9452) | human saliva metagenome | host: Homo sapiens
GAGGAGTTCTGGTAGCCCAGCTTCTTTTCCCCTTTTTTAGCTTTAAGACGGCATCAAAACACAGGTTTTGATGCCGTCTTTCATAGCTGCTTCTCCTAATCTGTAGAGAAAGATCTGCTAAAGAAGTATAACCTATGAACTGAAAGGGCATATGTTGGTGCTATCTTTGCCGAAGTAATAGATGACACAGCTATGGGAATCAATCTAATGAACAAGTATGTCTGGCTCGTTGAGACGATACAGAGGGCTGGGGAGATCTCACTGAAGGAGATCCAAAGCAAATGGCTCGACTCTGATCTGAGTGAGGGGTAGAGCTGTCGCAGCGTACCTTCCATAAGTGGCGTATCGCGACAGAGGAGCTCTTTGGTATCTGTATTGACTGCCAGCGTACAGGTGGATATAACTATTATATAGCCAATGCGGAGGTGCTCAATGAGGGGGATCCGTAGCTGGCTCCTGCGTACGGCATCGCTCAATCAACAGCTGTCGCGTAGTATGAGCTTGAATGAGCGTATCCTCTTGGAGGATATTCCCTCGAGCGAGACCTATCTGTCGGATATCATTCGGGCGATGAAGGCCAGTCGCTGCATCCAAGTCAAGTACCGACGCTATACAGAGTGCGTCGTCGCGCATCTCGATACTCGAGCCCTATGCACTAAGCTCTTTAAGCGAGATGGTACCTCTTGGCTAAGGCCTCAGATATGCCCTATCTGCTCCTCTATTCCCTTGATAGGGATGGAGGAGGTCGTGCTTACTGAGACAAAGTTCCAGCTAAGCCCAGACTTTGATGCGGAGACCTTCTCTGAGGATTGCTATGGGACGATCATTGATGCCACAGTAGAGGCGGAGCGCATCTTGATACGCGTCACCTCCTCTCAAGCCTGCTATCTCAAGTCACTTCCTCTACATCATAGCCAGAGACTCTTATCCGAGGATGAGGAGTATAGTGTCTTGAACTCTATCTAAAGCCTACGTATGATTTCCTGCAGGCACTCCTCTCGTATGGGAGTGAGCTGGAGGTGATCGCCCCTGTATCCCTACGCAATCAGATGCAGGAAGAAGTAGCCGCTATGATGAGCCATTATCGATAAAGTAGAGCCTTATGAACCAGCCCTTAGATACCTATTTTGGCCCTCAATCGGAGTGTATCCGTATTGACTTTGAGACCTCGCCTGGGTGGGGTGGCTCGTATGTCGATATAGAGGTAGAGGCTGATCCGAATACCTACATCCGTGTCACTTGGGGGATGCTCCTGCTAAGATCTGCCAGCACTATACCCAGAGTCTACAGCTGACGCATAGCTACCCGAGCTACAACCAAGGTGGAGGTATTCGCTTCACCCTGTGTCTGGAGCTCCAGGAAGGGGCGCACTTCATCGGCTTGAAGACCAGGGAGCGCTCGGTATTCCTCAATACTCTCCGACTGGATGTGAGCCATTGCCCTCATCTGAGGGTATCTGCAGTACCAAAGATAGAGGAGCTTCGCTTACCCAAGAGGTGTATGCTGACCGACCTGAAGCTACGTGAATATAGAGGGCACTCATCTGGACTTGAGTGGGGCGCACGATCTCGGGACCTTCGCCTGTACTTATAGTGGAGCCTTGCAGAGCATTGACCTGAGCCATAGTACAAAGCTCTACACGCTGGATGTCTGCTACTCGGTGCATCTCCACACGATCAAGCTCCCTAATCGGTGTAATCTAAGTGAACTTAAGTACAATATCCTTGCGCTCAAGCCTACAGCACTGGAGTATGTGCGCGATATATTGCGTAGCAACAAAGGGGAGGAAGTGATCGAGAAATTCCTATCCTACCGGGCACCTGGAGCTAATCCCGACTTCAAGGATAAAGACTGGTACGAGCAACTCATCCAACAGAAGGTACGAAGGATTAAGTACGAGTAGCAGGTAGGACTATATGCTTTTTGAGGGCAAATGCGTTGATGCATTTATATTCTTATCTTTGCTAAGACGAATCAGAACACAAGTCTATGAGTCAAGAGTCTGTTTATATAGCGAGCGTCGACGAACTTACGGGTACCCGTAAGGAGAGTCTGCGTCGCAGACTCTCCTTATAAATTCCCTAAACACCCTAATTATATCCAGCACGAACCCTATTCCGAGCGAATAGGGTAGGACTCTTACTGTCCCTATATCCAGGCAGTAGAGAGATTATAGCGACCTCTTTACATCACCCTCAGAACATAAGTAATTAAGATGATGACAGCAGACCAACAAGCTTTTGCGGAATATCTCCGCCAGACCGAGCGCACGATAGAAACCCTTCCAGCTGGCTATTGGGAGGAGATCCCTCCAATGGCTACGGGATCAATAGCGAGCGACGCACGCGCCTCCACCTCCAGTCACGCCCCTACGACTATCCAGAGCTGCTGGAGACCTGGGTCGGTACCGATCCTGAGAAAGCACAGGCCACCGTACTGATCCGCCAGGATATAGAGGTGACTCATCGCCGACTCGCGCAGCATCCGTGGAGGAAAACCCTCCTGCAGGGCGAAGTGGACTTCTCCGATCTCCGCCTTGGGGAGTTTGTCTTGCGCCTCCCCTCAATCTCCGAATATAGAGAGCCTAAGCCGTCAGGGGTGCGCGTGGCTGATGTCACCCCGCACCATTCGTGATATCAATTATGCCCTGGTGGAGACGGCTCTCTGTGAGCGCTACCATCTGAGTGCCCGCACAGGTCGCAACTTCATCGGCAATGCTCTCAATGGAGTCATTCACGAAGACCTCGCGGGCTTCGCCTACATCGTCCCTCACAATACCCACGACGAGTATAAGCACCGTGGCTACGTGGAGTATGCCTTAAGAATGCTGACTACCCCAGCCGAGTAGTAGATATAATGTCTCACAACTAATAGATACCCTTCCCTATGGAATCACTCAATCGCATCATCGAGATCGCCGAATCGCTTGAGCAAAAGAGCATCGCAGAGCGACTACGAGCTATCGACGAGCGCACACAGAATCCTTCAGCTCAGCTTATTCTCCCTCTCATCGGGGAGTTCAGTGCGGGTAAGACGAGTCTCATCAATGCGCTGACCGATAGCAAGGTGCTGGAGATCGCTTCTCGCCCCTACGACCGCTACCCTCTATCAGATCTTCTTCGGCTCTACTGAGAATAAGGCCGTCGCCCTCACCGCAGAGGGTGAAAGCGTCGAGCTACAGCTGGATTCAATGAAGAATGAAGAGCTGCTGAAGTACCCTACCGTCAATCTCTTTGACACCTCGACGAAGGTGCCCAAGGATATCATCTTCGTCGATACTCCTGGGCTCTCTTCTCCAGATCCGAAGCACCGCGAAGTCTTGATTAGTATCCTCCCCCGTGTCGATGCCATCTTACTTACTGTGGATGCCAATCAGCCCATCACGCGTAGTTTGCTGGCTTTCGTGAAGGAAATGCGCTTAGCCGAGAAGCCAATCTATCTGATACTGAATAAAACGGATACGAAGTCGACGGGTGAACTGCAAGATCTCAAGGCGGGGATTGCCCGTGATATCGACCTCCCTATTGATTCTATAGTATGCACATCGGCTTCTACGGGTGGCGTCAGCGAACTGCAGCAACTCCTTACGAAGATCCAGGGGCAGAAGATGCAGATCATTGCGAAGGTCGATGCCCTACGTACCAAGGAACTGATCGGCGAACTACGCTCCTTCATCGCTGAAATCCTTCGCTCCAGCTCCTCTCCCAAGGAATTGAAGGAGGCTGTGCGTGCCCAAGAGCGTGAGCTGGAGCGCCTGCAGAGTAATATCCGTCAGCTGATGGAGCGCGTCGAAGAGAAGCTCTCGGACAAGGTCGATGAGACACAGAGCAGTCTGCGTACCCAGCTGTGGTCTTCGCTCAATGGCATCCTCTCGAAGAAGGAATTTCTTACAATGATGCAATCAAGGCGGAGGTTATTAACGTCAAGACCATCCTCTTGCAGAACTTCACTCGTCAGGTGGCTACTACTATCCGTGAGGTGAATGCCTCAAGTCGTGATATACACGTTCAGCTCCCCTTCGGCGGAGACCATAGACTTGAGTCAGCTGGGCGAACAGGCGAATGCTATCCAGATGGAGGACTTTGATTCGGTTGGACACGAAAATGATAAGGCGTTTGGGTGGATCGCTAAGGGGCTGGCTATTGCGGCTGCTGTGGCTAGCGTAGCTGCTACAGGAGGATTCAGTGTCTTGGGGCTGGGAGGCGCTGGCACCGCTGGTGCTGCTGGCGCCGCTGGTGCCGCTGGTGTCGCAGGTGCTGCCCTCGAGGTCGGGGAAGTTGCAGCCGTGGCCACGACGGCCGTTAAGACCACCAAGATGATGCGTATGATGAATGTGATGAGTAAGGCTGGGAGCTTTATTCAGAAGGGACACCAGATATCTTCGGTAGTCTCCTCTGCAGCAGAGAAGGAGCGTGGCTTTATCGAAGGTTTGGTAGGTAAAGCGACTGAGTTCTTCAGTAAGCCCCGCCATGAAGCTGCCGTAGAGCACTTCTGGATGCGCAGATCTTGCCCAACTCGAGGCGGACTTGCGCAACTACCTTCCGAATCCCTCCGTCTCATCGCCGAGCAAATGAATGCCGAAGCTGCTACCCTCGTTGGTGAGAAGCGTGAAGCCCTCTCCCAGCTACAAGCCCAGCAGGAACAAGAACAAGCAAAAGTATGAGGCTGAGATCATAGGCGATGAAGGAGAAGGATCAGTATCTGGCTACCTTCTCTTGCTAAGTGATAACTAATGGAAAAAGACTAAGAATATGACAGAAGCACTTATTGAATCGGTATTGGACTAGTCGTCGGTGCTATTCTCAAGGATAAGGTTCTCCCAGCAAAGCCAAGCGATGGCGTAGGTACGCCTTCTCCCGAAGCACAGGAAATGGCTTCGAAGAGATCGAGCGGCTGCGTGAGCGACTCAAGACTCAAGATCAGCGTATCGAAGAGCTGAATAGCCGCTTGCAGAGGTCAAAGCAGGAAGCGCGTAGCTTGGAAGGCGACCACGATGATATCGAGGAAGAGCTTGACCAAACGAAGAAGCAACTCCGTCGCCTTAAGGAAGAGCATACGACTGCCCTCCGTGACTTGGCTGAATACAAAGAAGCTGTGAGCTGCTGAATAAGGAGCTGCAGGAGTTGAAGCAACAGCACTAATCTAGTCCATCCCCCAGCCTATCCTATCTCGTAGAGCTTGGGCGGGGGATCATTATTCCGATCTATGTTTGACTTTATACTACGTTGGTTTGGGAAAGGTAAGCCAAAGGAAGATACCTCTACCCAAGATCAATCCTTGTCACTCTTTGAAGGAAGCTCACTCTTCGCCACGGATAAAGAGAGCGAAGCCTCTCCTGCGCCAGCCGAAGAAACAGGCGGGTAGAACTCCTTCTTCGACTCCGCAAGCAGACTCAGCCCTTCAAGCAAAGGTGGAAGAGCTGACGGCACGCCTGGCACGAACGAAGAAAGCTCTGGAGAAGGCCGAAGAAGAAAACGAAGAGCTCGAGGATAAACTCAAGCGTGATAAGCGTGAGGCTGAAAAGCGTGAGGCTGAAAAGGCGAAGGAAGCAGAGGAGAAAGTCTCGGCGAAGGAGAAGCAACTTTCCTCTCTGCAAGAGACCCTTGACGAGACGACGGACCGAGCCAATTGCCGAGGGCAAGCCTTATCGTTCGTACGAGAGGTGCTGACAGCTCAGGTCACTTCCGAACGCTCCGAGCTGGAGCAGAAGGTCGAAGAGATCGTCTCCTTCATTCACTCCGATGAATGTCGCGCGTACATCACGCTCACGGATGAAGGGGAGCGTGACCTCTCGATGTGGCAGTCCGAATGCGCCAAGAGCTGGATCCAGGGAAAGGTTAAGGTGGCCTTTGTCGGAGAGTTCAGTGCAGGGAAGACGAGTATCGTGAACCGACTCTCCAGGACGGAGATCCTCACGCCATCCAGCTCCCCGTGAGCTCCAAGGCTACAACGGCTATCCCGACCTATATCTCAGGGCGCAAAGGCGGCGGTAAAGCTACGTATCGCTTCTACACACCCGACTCCGTCCTAAAGGAGATCTCGGAGGAGACCTTTCGCCGGGTCAGTAAGGAGGTGCTTGAGGAAGTCGGTGGCATCTCCTCGATGATCAAATACTTCGTGATGGCCTATGCTAATAAGGGCTTAGAGCGTCTGAGCATCTTAGATACCCTGGGTTTAGCTCTCAGGATGAGAAGGATGAGCAGCGTACGATGGAGGTGATCAACGAGTGTGATGCCCTCTTCTGGGTAGTCGATGTGAATAGTGGCACGCTCAATACGCGCTCCATCCGTGTGATTCGTCAGTACCTGCACAAGCCTCTGTATATTATCATCAACAAGGTCGATACCAAGTCTCCGTCGGAGGTGGAGCAGGCCGAGCAGGCCATTCGTGCGACCTGTAGTAAAGAGAAGCTCGAGGTGAAGGGCTTCATCTATATGGGGATGGGAACGCCCCTTGACGAGCTGCGTCAGATCTTCTCTACGCTGGGATCAAGCAGTAGTTTGGGCTTGCTCGATGGCATCTCACAGCGTATTCAAGAGCTGATCAACGAGCAGACGAATATCAAGAAAGAGTGTGATGCTAAGCGAAAGCAGTACGACCAAGAGTTGAGCGAGCTTGAGACGACTTTTAGTGATAACCTTGATGCGGTAGCCGAACTGGCCGAGGACGCGCTGAGAATTCCTCACCGCAAGGAGCGCTTCCTGCGCTCTGATCGCTATGAGATGGATGTCTTAGAGCACAAAGAGCTGGTGGATAAGCTGACGATTCTCAGCGAGGAAGCCCCTGGTATACTAAAGGGGAATCTCGAGGGAATTAAGCAGGCTGTGTCAAATATCGAAAGTGCAGAAAAAGAGGCTAAAGGGTATCGGTCGAAGCTTGCGGATCTGGAAGGGCTTCAGAAGCGTTTCTCCCAGCTCCGTAAGCAGATTGACCAACTGAGTCAACTGCATAGGTAATACCCCTCAAATCAAATAACAATGGATCTACTCAAAAGAAATTTGGGAGCGCAAGCAGCGACTCCTACAGCTCCTCCAGCGAGCTAAGGAATATGGCTGGATCGATGACTCCACGCTGAAGGCCGAGATCAAGCGTGCCGAGGAGCAAAAAGCTGACGATAGGTGTAATCGGTCAGATGAAGGCGGGGAAATCAACCTTCCTCAACTCCTTCATCTTCGGAGATACTATCCTGCCTGCAGCGACCAGTCCGATGACGGCGTCGCTCTCCCTATATCACCTACGGGCCAGAGAAGAAGCTCGTGGCGGAGTTCTATACCCCAGATGAATGGGCAGAGCTTCGTAATACGGCACAGCTTCCCATAGAGGAAGGACAGGAGTCGACCGCTCAAGGATCTAAGATCAAGGCAGCTCAGGAGCTGGTCGCCAAGTCGGGGAAAAATATCCCAGCTCAATAGCCTTTTGGGGAAGACAAAGGAAGACAGCTTCTCCAATCTCATCGACTATGTCGGTGCTGATGGGAAGTATATCGCTATCACCAAGGCGGTCACGCTGTACTATCCCTTGGAGTATCTCAAGGGTGTGGAGATAGTCGATACCCCGGGCTTCAATGATCCGATTGTGTCCCGTGAGGAGCGTACACGCCAATTCCTCAAGCAGGCAGATGTATCGCTCTTGCTGCTCTATGCAGGTCGTGCCTTCGACGCAAGTGACCGCGATATCCTATTCAAGGATGTCCGTAACTGTGGTATCGGCAAGATCCTCGTCGGTATCAATAAGTACGATACCATCGTAGCTCAGGGCGAGACTCCAGCGGAATCACCCAAAACACGGAGCAAGCCCTGCGACAAGCTGCGTATGAACTCCAAGACGACTCTATCTCAGAGATGCTGGAGGAGACACATCCCATCCCTTCTCAGCGGAGATGGCTCTGCTCTCCAAGCTCCCAATGAGCCGTATATCTAAGGATGAAAAATCTTATGTTTCACTACAAGAGATACTGTGAGACCTTCGAGATCAGTTCGCAGTCTGAGCTGTATGAGCGTAGCCTTGTTGAGTCGCTTAATGAGGCTGTCCGCGATGTCATCGAGCGAGATAAGGTGGAGATTCTCTTGCGAAAGCCCGTCAATATAATTCAGGCTGCAGGGAATAAACTTCTCAGTGATATTCAGAATGCTCTGACTTTAGCCGAGAGCCAGGTGAAGGTCTTAGAGATGCCTGACTACGAACTGGAGGATCGTGAGGATCAGTTAGCTAAAGCAGAGCGGAAGCTGAATCGTAAGATTGATTCCCTCCAGGAGGCTCTGGCGGAACTCATTAGAGAAGAGACCTATACCTTTAAGACAAAGGCTGAGGATGCCCTGGATGATGTGATTAAGGCATCTAAAGATAGGGCTAAGAAGATCGATTACTTTGGAATGGGTAAAAATGCAGCAGGCTCGGATATTCAAAGTGAGTTCTTTAAGTTGGAGAATAGAACCCTCCCACGGCTACAGAAGGCTACCTTGAACAAGATGAGAACTAAGGGGAATAGGGAGCTGCAAGACTTCAAAGTTGAAGTTGAAGATATCTTGGAGCGTTATCTCCCTGATGATGTGGATGTGAAGGACTTAATCAAGAGCTTGTCACGTTTGCTTGGAGCCGAGGATAAGGATCACCATTTCAGTATAGATCAGAGGGTCTGTGGCTTTGGAGACTCAAGTTTCGGCTTCTTCGCAGACGTGGCGTTTGCATCGCTCTTCCCATTGGTGGGTGTATTCAAGGGCGTCAATGCTCTATTCGGGGGCAGGGGACGGGAAGGTCGAAAAGAGCTCGTGGACCAACCCGATGATATCCAAACTGCAATGGGTTTTGCCCCGATGAGACAGCAACTGATGGAGTTATTGGAGGAGAGAATAGCCTCTATTCGAAAGAGGCTTATCGATGAACTCATCGTTCCCCTCCAGAATCAGATTGAAGAGGTGCGCAAGGATAAGTCCAACAAGGCCAAGAAGCTCGAGGATGCCCGTGCCGAAATCAAGCTGCAGAGCGAGAAGAAGGCAGCCCTACTTGAGCAGCAACGGAGCATCACCGAGCTGGCAACGTCTGTCCTGAAGTCTGCTGCTTCGGGTGACTAACCTCCTGCTGTAGCTCGTACGGTAGCCTTTTGACTACCTCATACAAACGGTATGAGCCGCCCTCTGCACTGCTGGCAGAGGGCGGCTCATTGCTTATCGTGCCTCAGCTACTAAGCGCCGTGGAACTCGTATTCGGCCCTGGATGTCGATCGTCAGATGCGTGAAGAGCGTCTCGATGAGCTGGTCAGTGACCCTCGAGGGCTGAGCGAAGGACGTGGTCGGAGAAGGCTTGCAGGAGGTCGCGTGCGTGCAAGGGCTGCGTCTGGTAGATAGCCAGATACTGCTCTTCCATCTCGCGCTGACGCTGGTCGGTCTCGGCTTCAAGTCAGCGTGAGACCTTCTTGATGATGGGGGCATAGCGGTTGTAGTCGACCATACCGAGTGCCTGGACCTTGCGGAACTTCCAGTAGGCGGACTCGTGCGAAGACTCGTTCGTCCCCTTCGTGTAAGCCTTGGGGTAGGGAGCGGATGCCTTCGTAGAGGCGGGAGGAAGACGCCGAGGTCAGCCATCCCAAGTGCCACATAGTTGACGCATCCGATGGCCTGAGGAAGCTCGGGGCGTACCTGTAGGAGGTGGGTCTGCGTGGTGCGGAAGATGGAGACGGGGCGATAGACCTCCTTGGGATTCTGATGGAGGTAGGGGTCGTGCTCCCGTGCCGTCGTAGTGGAAGCGGAAGAGCTGTCTGAGGCGGCTGATGGAGATGGGCTCGGCAGCTTGGGCGAAGACGGGGAAGGTGTTCTTCGTCACATCGTTCTTGATCGATGGGCTCAGCTGTGCCTGCAGGCCCCATACGCGGGGATAGTTGTAGGGTCGTGTCGAGCTTGACATCACGGATGTAAGCCTCGTGGAAGTCGAACTCGCCACGTGCAGGGTCGTACAAACCGTGCTGGATGGCGAACTCAATGAGGTCGTCCGAAGCCAGATAGTTCGCGTGATCCTCGGGATCGTACTTGCGGAAGCGGCTCTGGTTCCCCGTGACGAAGTACTGATCTTCGGGGATGCGGGTAGCGAGCCAGCGGTGTCCCGAGGCGGTCTCGAGGTACCAGATCTCGTGGCTGTCGACGAAGCCGACGCCGAAGCCTTCGGCCACCCCGTGCATCTCGATGAGCGAGCCGAGGCGTTCGACACCTTCGCGAGCCGAGTGGATGTAGGGCAGGACGATGTTGAAGACGGAGTTCTCAGCGACGCCGTCGGGTACGAGGGGTCAGCTTCGAGGGCGCGGTCGCTACTGAAGATACTTTCGGTAGCACTCATGCCGACGCCGACGCTATTGAAGCCAGCGCTTCCCCAGTGGCCGTGGAGATGGTAGGGGGCAAGGGCGGAGTAGCCAAGAGCGCGCTTGGGGAGGTCGCAGCGGAAGGGGCTGTCGAGGGCGACGAAGCGCTCGGGGCCATGGTCGGTGTCTTCGTAGATCTCAGGGTTCTTCGCCAGGACGGCGTTCCAGTCCTCACTACGTGCGACGATCATAGAGCCGTCGGAGGTGTGCTGACGTCCGACGATGATGGTGGTGCATTCGGAGGGGTAGTCCGTGTGTGGCTGCTGTGGTTGGGTCTTCTGTCTCATGACTCTTTGTTTTTCGGTTAGGAACAGCGGGGCAACTTGCGTTGTCAAATGGTACTGCAATGTTACGACTTTTTGGCTGACAGTGCAATACCTATCGATAGGTATTTGCTTCTCTATGGGAGCTTTTCGTGGGAAGAGGGTGTGCGGAGATCCCCCGAAGGCGAGTGCATCTATATGAGGGGGTGGTGTGAACCTATATTGGTCGTCGGGTCGACCTATATTGGTCCGATGACGAAGCTATATAGGTCGCGATGATGACCTATATAGGATGGTGAAGAAAGCTATATAGCTTTTTGAAGTGACCTCTATTAGATTGTTGCTCCACGTAGGGATAAAAGTTGCGGACGAGTGGCAGATAAGCTTGATCTACGTACGTGGCTCTAATATCTACGTACGTGGATATTAGAATTGACGTGCCTGGTCTTAAAGACTACGTACATAGACAGAGGAAAAGCGCTACGTGAAGGCGCTTTTTCCTTCACGAGAACGATGCTTTTTCCTCCGCTGGATAAAAGAGGTATACGCGCGATAAGGCGAAGGGCTTGTGTGTCTCTTCGGAGTGGCATATCGGGGAGCTGGGTGTGCGATACTTTAGCACGCTAAATAGAGTGCAGGACTCTAAGGCAAAGTCTCATCCGTAGAGATCGGCGGATGAAGGCCTCGTGGTGTATGCTCCATCCTCTGCTTAGGTGTGGGGTGAGGTGTGTTGGGGTGAAGAAATATCTTACCCCTTCCAGGTTATCCTATATATAATGTACGCGCGCAATCGGTCGTGAAAGCGCTTTTGTCGTCGCACGAATTTGCGTGCTTATTTGGAAGTTTGGGTGATTTTTTTCCCTACCTTTGCACTCGCAAAAGAAACGAACGGCCTAGCGGTGACGCGGGGTGTTTGACTTTAAGAGATCTTTGAGATAATTGATATTGACAAACAGAAGTGTAGTAACAAACGTTTAGGGAAAAGAAGACCTAACCGTCAATTACGACCTTTACTTAGGTAGAGATACACTAATAAATCTGAAGCAAGAATCATTTCGGAGCAAGACAAACAGAATAAAGTACAATAAAAATATTGACAATGAAGAGTTTGATCCTGGCTCAGGATGAACGCTAGCGATAGGCTTAACACATGCAAGTCGAGGGGCAGCATGGTCTTAGCTTGCTAAGACTGATGGCGACCGGCGCACGGGTGCGTAACGCGTATGCAACTTGCCTCACAGAGGGGGATAACCCGTCGAAAGACGGACTAATACCGCGTACACTTGGGATAGGGCATCCTATCCCAAGGAAATGAAATTCGCTGTGAGATAGGCATGCGTCCCATTAGCTAGTTGGTGAGGTAACGGCTCACCAAGGCGACGATGGGTAGGGGAACTGAGAGGTTGGACCCCCACACTGGTACTGAGACACGGACCAGACTCCTACGGGAGGCAGCAGTGAGGAATATTGGTCAATGGGCGAGAGCCTGAACCAGCCAAGTCGCGTGAAGGATGACTGTCTTATGGATTGTAAACTTCTTTTTATACGGGAATAACAAGAGTCACGTGTGACTCCCTGCATGTACCGTGATGAATAAGCATCGCTAACTCCGTGCCAGCAGCCGCGGTAATACGGAGGATGCGAGCGTTATCCGGATTTATTGGGTTTAAAGGGTGCGTAGGCGGCCTGTTAAGTCAGCGGTGAAATCTAGGAGCTTAACTCCTAAATTGCCATTGATACTGGCGGGCTTGAGTGTAGATGAGGTAGGCGGAATGCGTGGTGTAGCGGTGGAATGCATAGATATCACGCAGAACTCCGATTGCGAAGGCAGCTTACTAAGGTACAACTGACGCTGAAGCACGAAAGCGTGGGTATCAAACAGGATTAGATACCTGGTAGTCCACGCAGTAAACGATGATAACTGGGCGTATGCGATATACAGTATGCTCCTAAGCGAAAAGCGTTAAGTTATCCACCTGGGGAGTACGCCGGCAACGGTGAAACTCAAAGGAATTGACGGGGGCCCGCACAAGCGGAGGAACATGTGGTTTAATTCGATGATACGCGAGGAACCTTACCCGGGATTGAAATGTAGATGACCGCTCCTGAAAGGGAGTTTTTCCTTCAGGGACATCTATGTAGGTGCTGCATGGTTGTCGTCGCTCGTGCCGTGAGGTGTCGGCTTAAGTGCCATAACGAGCGCAACCCCTGTCTACGGTTGCCATCAGGTAATGCTGGGAACTCCGTAGAGACTGCCGTCGTAAGGCGTGAGGAAGGTGGGGATGACGTCAAATCAGCACGGCCCTTACATCCGGGGCGACACACGTGTTAGCAATGGTAAGGGACAAAGGGCAGCTACCTGGCGACAGGATGCGAATCTCTAAACCTTATCACAGTTCGGATCGGAGTCTGCAACTCGACTCCGTGAAGCTGGATTCATAGTAATCGCGCATCAGCCATGGCGCGGTGAATACGTTCCCTGGCCTTGTACACACCGCCCGTCAAGCCATGGGAGTCTGGAGTACCAAAGTCCGTAACCGCGAGGGTCGGCCTAGGGTAATACAGGTGACTGGGGCTAAGTCGTAATAAGGTAGCCGTACCGGAAGGTGCGGCTGGAACACCTCCTTTCTGGAGTTCTGAAAATGGGCTTTAGTATAGTTAGTGTAGTATGTACGTAAGAGATGAGTTAGGTGATTTTTCTGAATGTGCGTACTCGCTTCTGCTGTCGATATCGTTATTCTCACCCATCGCGAGGCGGTGACTGGCTACCCAGCTGGTCACCGCCTCGCTTCGTTATATACTACCAAGGAGTTGTTTCTCTTCTAGTTGTATTGTAAGATTTATTGATACCTTTGCGTTACATAGGGTGCTGATGTCAATGACTTTACTCTCACTCCTCTGTAGCTGAATAATACGCTATAGACCGGGAGCATTTCTATCTTTCCTTGCGGACGTATAGCGATGCGCTTTCGGACTATATACCAAGCCATGCTAAGATGATCGGAAGTATGGTGCAAGGTCAAGACGACTTCAGCGACTCTGTGAAGTTTCTTCTCTTACATCTCTCGAGCTTCCAGCCTTCATTTTATAGGTTTGGTGGATGCGATAAAAGGGTGCTGTTGTCCTTGCTTCGTATCTCTTTAATCTTTCACCCTTCAGCAGCCATGGTCTCTACAGCATGTAAAAGATGGGGAAAAATACACATGCATTATGCCTGGAATGATTACCTATGGAAGAGAAATGATTCGCATTGGAGTGAAGAATCGCATTGAACGCTCTACGAACGGCGGCACGAGCTGGAGTTCTCTTTATACGGGCTCCTCTTGTGGAGAATTTCGTGATCTCCTACCTTATGGAAATGAACTCCTTGCCGTAACGTCCAAAGGGGTTTATGTTTCTAAGAATGCTGGACTTTCGTGGTCTTCACGTTGTACGAGTTCGTCCTATGGCGAATTCCTAAGCCTGGCTGATAGTGGAAAGGAGCTTTTTAGCAACTACATCTAAGGGGCTCTATCGTTCCACGAACGGAGGTCTTAGTTGGTCTAAAAAGTAGGTCCCTATGTAAGTAGTACAGTCGAGAAGTATCATACTTCCTCGACTGTATCTTGTTACTTAATTCATCGTCTATGAGTTCAAAAACTACATGGCAATATTGGGTGCTCCTCTTCGCATTGCTCGTTCTTGGAGCCTCCATAATCTTTCAAATCTTCAATGTTGACACTCTACTGAACCGTCTTTATGGCTCGATAATTGGTGTCGTCCTGACTGCTATTGTTACGGTCTTCCTCCTCCAAGGACAGACGCAGAGCCAGGAAAAGCGAGAGAAGAGTGTCAAGGTCTTTCGAGAAGAAGCAGCTCGTTTACTATGACTTTCTCGTGCACTTAGATCGCATCTTGCAAGATGGCAAGCTCGCGATACCAGAGCGGGGAAGTGATGAGCCCTAATGAGTTAATCGAGCTAATCTTACAGCTGGGGGTACATCAAGCTCCATACGAGTAAGCACATACAAGAGCTATTACAGAGCAGGTCACTAAGATTTTGGGAATACTTAGGCAGGAGCAAATGCAGGGAGTTGACTCAGAGCGAAACTTTCTATAAGAGCTTAGCAGAGGAGATCTTTCTGTTGGTGACGATTATGCGTCAGGATCTGTACGACCATAATGAGCAGCTGGGTGATTCGTCAGAGAAATTGGCTGTCCACTTGGTTGGTGCCGTTTTCTCCCAGCGATAGAGGCCTATTAACCATATTGCTTTTTACCTTTTTAGGGGCGTATAGTGCTATTCGTCTATTCCTTTGAGCGGGGATAGGTGGGTGGCACTTTGTCTCTATATTGACTCTTTGTATAGCTTGGCCTCGGTGCCGGGCA
>BNJV01000894.1_pt1 | contig 14970 bp, 22 predicted proteins | sample 8540591 | NCBI WGS metagenome assembly BNJV01 (sample SAMD00202457, study PRJDB9452) | human saliva metagenome | host: Homo sapiens
CAGAATCTACAAACCAGATAAACTCACCCCGAGCTTTATCTAAAAAGGAATTTACGAGTAGCACCACCCCCTTCATTCTTTTTATAAACACTTCTATACAACTCCACTTTTTCAGCAAATTCACGAGCACATAGCAACGTCTTATCCAATTGAACCATCACCCACAATAATTATTTCTATGCCTTTTACGAATCAGGCTTAGGATTGAATCTAAGCAACGTGAAAACCAGCATTCTACATTATAGGCAGAAATCAAAATAGATAATTTACACGTCTAATATTTATTTTAGACATTGTTTAACCAATGATATAATTTTTCCTTTTTGGCAGAAATAGGAAGAAGGGGAACTTTATTTAAGAAATTTCTCATTTCCTGTTTCTTCCGTTCTATTTCGATACTTGCCTTTTTATAATAAAATAAAGGTTGAATAACCCTTTGTTCCAAATGAGGTAACAAAAATACAAGTATTTACATATCGCTTAAATTTATTAAGTGAAAAAGTATTCCGTAGTCCTTCTATAGCACTAAATCTTATCATATTATCATTAACATATAAGAAAAAGGACCAGCAGTTAATACATCTTGCCTCGCAAAAACTGATAGATGCGCATCAATATATGTTACGATTTAAATCATTTATTTCATTCAATGCTATTTGATATTCATTTACAAATGAACATTTTTCTTATTATTACTACGTTTGTCCCTCGACTCATAAAAACAGCATTATGAGATATAGATCCTTCTGTCGTTGCTAAAATTTTACATCCCTTAATATAAGCTGAGCTGAGTATATAAAGATAACTTTTCTGGTGAAATTATTTTATATCCCAAACGCTTAAAAACATTCTCAATATCCTTTTCCCCAATATCTCTCCCGTGTTTCAAAGCTGTGCGTGTAAGATATATTTTATCCTCTTTTATAGGGGTAATTTTATCAGTAATAGAATGTATTAATTTCGTATACTCTTTCGTATAAAAATCTCCTCTTCCCTTTTGTATAAAAAGCAAGCGTCTGCTACATACAAAGTTTCATATTGAGTTAATTGATAAAATAGGTTTCATTCTATTGACATCAATCCCAACCAATTGCAGTAATTCCATAAAACTCTTAGAAAGCTTGAAACCATCATCACATAGATAAATGAAATCCATATTTTTTTTACCAAGTAAATTATCAAACTGACTATAAACAAACGGCCATAATAACTAATATTATCTGTAAAAACAATGCCCCCAAGTCTTATTAAAATAACCTAAATAAAAAGCCTGCATTATGACAAATGTTAACATCTTGTTGAGAGAATAAATACCCCCTCCTTACCTACATGAAATCCTGTATTTGGTATAAAATGTAATGTTGTATCAACAACTCCACCTTGATACTATCCAAAACCAAAATGCATAGGCAAAAATAGTTGCACTCATTCAAAGCTTTAACTTGAAGTAATCTATCTTCTTGACGCCTTAAAAACTTGTTTATGTAAAGCATCTTTCACCCAAGAATCTACAAAATCTAAATTATAATTCATTTAATTATGCTTATTTAATAATTCGTGTATTTCTGGATATACAGACAATAAATTGGACAGTACAATATCATTACCTCCAACACGATTAGTAGTCCAAAGGAACTGATTACCAACCATATATATGGGAAGAAAATCATTTAGATTATTCTTAACTACTTTTTATTTGTGTACCTGCCAAAAACAGCCATAGCCCAAAACCATAAGTCATCCGCATCCTTAGCAATACTCATAAAAATATCCTCACGGACCACATCCTTATATAAAAAGATGAGGAGGATATAGTACGCCAACTCCTGTCATCAAGATATTAAATCCTTTTCATACTATCATTTAAGAAAGAAAGTCCCCATGAATTATACGGCTTCGGGCTACCCATTTCATCACACTTAATTATATTTCCACGATGGCAATGGATTGATTTTTTATCCAACATGTAAGAATTTACTAATCTTTCTAACCAACAAGGAGGATAATATACATCATCATCTGCTGTAATAAGAATATCCTCAGGAAAAGAAATTAATGAATGTACCAGCTTCTTATATGAACGAATATCATTACACCAACGAATCGTCAAACCATATTTCTTTAATCTTAATAACCGTTTGGGTAAATCATACTCTCATTAGGAAATTGCTCCTCTGCAAGCCATAAGACTACAGAATCGGGCTTTAAAAGTTTGTGATAAAAGAGTTTCAATTGTATAACTCACAATTTTCATCCGAATAGGAAAAAGAGGTTAAAAGAAACTATAAATTTAGGACTTTCGACTCTCTTCGATATTAATTCCACATGATGATACACGATGATAAAAACTTAGGACGAGCCTTTTATAAAACCATAACAATAACGTAAAAATATATAAAAATAAATTCATTTCCTTTTCTGTTTAATTATCGCCTTAGGACTCACTATAGTTACTCCATCAGGCACATCATCAACAACTGTAGTTCCTGCACCAACTTTTACATTATTACCGATATGTACACTACCAATAATAGTTGAATTACAACCAATGAACACATTATCCCCTATGGTGAGGGTACCTCCTTTCAATCTTCACCTATTGTAACGCCATGTAAAATAATACAATTCTTCCCAATATAACTACTACTATTTATTACAGTTCCAAAACCATGAATTAAACAAAGTCCTCCTTTTATGTTAGGATTATGTGGCATATATACATCTTTCAATGGCGGTAAAGATAAAATAGACTGCCAACTATGTCCAACACGCATATAGAAAACATTTCTGAACTCCTTTGAAATAACTAATGCTACAGATAGATTTATACATGAATATGTAGAACACATCAACTCTGGCCATTGACGAAAATTCCGCAAATCTTCTTTTATCAGTTCCTTTTAAAAGGGAGAAGAAGAATGCTACCTCATGCAGTAAGAACAATGGAGTATATATAAATAATCTGATAAGAATCCCTATAGGCAACATAACTAACATGTTAAAGAACGACTCCAATTCACATTTGATTTTATTTGCCTTGCTGGGCATCCCGCATACATAGCGTGTTCTGCACTCAAAAATTTATTAACAACAGTGTTCGCCCCTATGATACAATAAGAAGGTATATTGCTTCCCTTTAACACTTTGACATCAGAACATATCCACACATGTTTTCCCTATCACAATGTCACGTCCAGGATTAATTCGTTTATGTGAATCATCGTTTAAAAATATTGCATGTGAATCCCCCATTAATAATTGATATACCACTTGAAAACATACAATCTTCACCTATTTTTTATCGAATGGCCTTCAGTTGCCATGATCCAAACTCCTTCTGTTGTAAAACCATCTTGGATTTCTATGCATGACCCAGCATCAAGGGTATGAAAAGCACTATTTTTTTATCACAGAACCGGCCCCTCCTATTATAATAGAGGAGCTATCCCCCTCAGCGGTCAAAACACAATTTTTAATTGGGTCTTAGGAAGAATCTCAATATATTTGTTTCTACCACGTCCTCCCTATCCGGGTATTATTAAGAAAAACTCCTTTTGCAAATTATATCTTTTCGAAACACAAAAGATAGATAATATCGATTATGTATCAGACTATAGAGAAAAGATGCACTATATAACAATATAGGGTATTTCTTAAGTAATTTTACAACTTGAATCAGCATTTTTTATTTTTAATAAACAACAAAACTATCTAAAAATCTTATATGTTTTTCTACTTGAGAGACAACATAAAAGCGAAATATAGAAGAAAATATTGCATCAGATTTTTAATAATCTTATACGACAAATAAATTCTCGTATTGACGTATTAGTAATTAAGCTATTTAAAATATCATACATAAGTAACTTCCCTGCTCCTATATAAAAAGCAAAAGCAATACAATTGAAATGACCGAGTAGATTGTAGTAAATTATTTATATTCTTAACATAACAAACATGCTTATTAAAAATCAAAAATATGATTGTGAATGTGATTCACTGTTTTGTATGATCCTATGAAAAATAAAGAGGAGTCCTCTCAATGTTACCTTCCTTGCATTCAATAAAACATTAATATTAAATAGACGGTCCTCTGGAACAATAAACTTTGTATCAACAAATCTCAATTGATACTTCTCCAATAAAGAACGTTTATATAAATGTGGATGAATATTCACACAAAGAGGATTATCGGAACGAATTCCTCCGCAACTTATCAAATCTATCAACGCAAAATCACGGAAATCTTCTTCTCTTAGCATTGGATATTCAAACACTTGATGTCGATTCTCATAAGCATTTACAGTTAATCCAACAACCATATCTGCATCCTCTTGTTTCGCTTTTACTATATAAGACCTCATACATATTTAACTCCACGAGTATCATCGTCATCTGAAAAAAAGCGATATACTAACCTTGAGCAATATCTAGACCACGGTTTCTACTTAAGCCTCATGTGTAAATTATGTTTTTATAAATAATCTTTATGTGACTATCCTTCTCTGCAAAACTTTGACAAACTTTATCACTCCCGTCTGTAGGGCAATCTAATATAAGAATGACCTCAATATCTTTGAAATGTTTGTTGAAGAATTGATTTCAAACATTCTTCAAGATAGACTCCTGCATTATAAACTGGAACTATTACTGAGATTTTAGGCATATCTGACGCTATGATGCATGAAAAAGGTATCCTCCCCTGTTAGAAAGAAGATAAATATAGGATTTATTAAAAAGGAATTCGATATAACATCCTTTACAAATACTTTTGCTATAAGAAATGTAACTAAGAACTGGATAATATAGATACAAAGTAGTTTTACCAACTATTACACTAAACAAAAACTATTTGAAAAACTTCACAGTTAATTGATTGATGATGCCTGTTATATTTATATCTTTCATAAAATAATTCAGGCTCAAACTTATAAGAAGAATTGTTATAAATTTCAAAATTATCAAAACTACATAGTTTACATCCACACTATACATAGACAAAGGAGTCAGTACAAAGGATTAAAGATATACAATAAATTAGAGGATGTTTTAAAAACAAGCAAAAATTCTGTTACAGATGAAAGAAATACCTTCTTAAACAAAAACATAAAAAAAGTAAATAGAAAGTTAGAGACACAGGCTATATCCCATACATATGAAAAACATCTCAAGAGAGCCCTTTAGTATACCACAGATCAAAAACCTAACGCAACAAAAAGCTGTATTAACGAGTCCCGTAATAAACAATAGTTTTTGTATTATTCGTTGATTGAAAAATACTCCCCTGCTGTAGACAATATCAACAGAAATGGAATTGATAAAGAAAGGATAGAGAACGCTGGAGCGGAATAAATCCAATTCTCACCATAAAAGATTCTTATTAATTCTTTTCGCAGCAAAAAGAAAAAATGCCGATAGGGATAGAAATTATAGAAAGTAATTTTATTAATTGTAGGTATTTTTCCTTTATAAAGTTAATGTCATCTTGATAATCAGATAAATAAGGCTGTAATCTTGGTGTGATAACAAAAGATAGATACTCCCATAGGCATAAGCATCAAACTATACGATTTTTGATAAAGTCCCAGAGATTTCATATCCAAGGAGCGGCCTATTATCAATTTATCTAAGTTTGTTGAAAAGAAATCAACTATACCGTATAGAAAAATAAAGGATGAATATGAGAATATTCTTTTTTATTGGCTCAAGGTTAAATTTCCAATCAATATGCCTTGGATATTCATAAAAGATTCACACATAATATACAAAATGTTGAGATCGTCATAGGAAAAACTAAAGCATACACCCCACCCCCATAAAAAGCATAAATAATAGACAAAAGACCTGAAAGTAATTGAATCAAAAGACTACGTTTCACTATAAACTTAAATCGTTTATCACGATTAAATAAAAGCAGAAGGCACAACACTTATCGTCCCTATAAATAAATTAAATGCAAGTATATGACAAATATTAATTAACTCTGAATTTTTTTATAATAAGAAGCAATTAAAGGTGAAATCATATAAAAAAACAATTGATAAAATAAAAGCAAGAATAAAAAGAAAAAGTAAATAATGAATCTAAATTTTTTTATCCGTTAAACTTTTTATTCTGTACTATAGCAGAACTTATACCTAAATCAGCAAAGAAACAGAAGAAATTTATAATAATCTGTGCAATAGCTACTATCCCCAAATTCTGCAGGGCGATATCAATCTCGCAAGTATCATGGAGATAATAATCGAAAAACATTCCCGAATACTTGCCTAATGCTATCCAAAAACACTGAAATAATCTCCTTTTTAAACTCATACTATACTTTTTTTGTAGAAAAAAAGTTACTTAACCTATTTACTTAATCTAATTCTCAGAATCTCATCTGTAGTTAATCTCCGATGGAAATCAACAAAATATCGGGCATGATGACTTGGGCATATAGGAGGAGGAGTCATATAATCGCCGTAAACACGAGTAAGATATGCATCATAGTTATTTGGCACACAAACTTCTATATTTTCAAACGTCAGCATTTATCCTTTATTACTTTCAAACATCCTCATCACTTGTTCTACTATTGGAGCCATATCATAATATTTATATTCTGCAAGACGACCACCAAAGACAACTCCTTCCTCCTGTGCTGCTAAAGTTCGGTACTGCTGCGCAAGTCTGTTATTTTTTTATCATCATTCACAGGATAATATGGCTCCATACCCTCCTGCCATTCTGTAGAATATTCACGTGATATCACCGTTTTGGGATTATCATAAATAGCTTGTCCAAACACTTCAAAATGTTTATGCTCAATAATACGTGTATAGGGAATAACAGCCTCCGTATAATTCACCACAGCATTTCCTTGATAATTCGGCATTTCTAACGTCTCTTGCTCAAAACGAACAGTTCGATAATCCAACTTTCCTAAGCTGTAGTTAAAGTATTCATCTATCTTGCCCGTAAAAATTAGTTGCTTACATTGAACGTCAAACGTTGAATTCTTGATGTGATGAATTCCTGAAAGATTATCATAAGTATGCTTACAAGCGAAAAAATCAACATCCGTCATCGTCTCTACACCATCCAACAAAGCTTCTATCAACTTATTATATCCTCCTACAGGAATTCCTTGATAGCTATCATTGAAGTAGTTATTATCAAAAACTAAGCGCACAGGAAGGCGTTTTATAATAAAAGCAGGAAGCTCTGTACATTTCCTTCCCCATTGCTTCTCCGTATAACCTTTAATCAACCTCTCATAAATATCCTTACCAATCAGTGCTAATGCCTGCTCTTCAAGATTTCGAGGTGCATCCACACCCTCAGCTTTCATTTTCGTAATGGCTTCCGCACGCTGTTCTTCCAATTTAGATTGCGCCTCAGCTGGTGTATGTACACCCCACATCTGATAGAATGTGTTCATGTTAAACGGCAGATTGTAAAGCTTTCCCTGGTAATTAGCAACAGGAGAATTTGTATAACGATTGAATTCTACTAAAAGAATTTACAAAAGTCCCAAACACATTTTGAATTGGTATGAAATATATGTGCCCCTATATTTATGCACATGAATTCCTTCCACATCCTCACAATAAAGATTTCCACCCAAAATGACTGCGCTTGTCTATCACCAAGCAACGCTTGCCTTGCTTTCGTGCAAAGTGAGCAAAGGTTGAACCAAAAAGACCGGAACCAACAATAAGATAATCGTAAATAGAATTCATTTTAAATGAAGAAATATATAAAACTTCCTCCCTTTCGACAATAAATCAAAGGGGAATCCACGATATCACGCAGCTAACCGCATTTGACTTATCTAAAAACTAACAAGCTCGCAGTGGCCACCACATAGTGTTAAAACATCCATGAATACGAATCGTGGTAGAACAAACATGTACTAATTACTTTGCAAAGATAAATCATTTCTGCAAATGTTCCAAATTTATCTACAACTTTGCATCACAAAATAAACAAGAAAGGCATTTGATGAAGGCTGTCAAATAATCATTGCACTTATGGAAATTCTTTCTTTGCGTCCCCTCTTCCTTTTGAAAAGAGATGGAATTAAAAAAGCGCAACACCGTAGAAATTATGCCAGCATTTCCATGAGTGAATCCATCATTACGAATATTGCAACGATGCAACGCCGTAGGTTTTATGCCAATATTTTAATGAATGAATCCACCATGACGAATGTTCTCACCACGCAACTCGGTACGAGTTGTTCTTTTGATAGTCCCAGGGTTGGCGAGCGTAGCGAGCTACCCTGAGTAAGCGATCGCAAGGAGATTCAACGCTGTAAGTGTTGAGCTTTTTGAGAAAAACATGATTATAGCGAGAGGATTCATGGCGGATTAATTAAAAAGCGCAACACCTATGGCGTTGTGTTCCATGCTACGTATTAACCCGGGGTAGCTCGCTATGCTCGCCAACCCTGGGCTATCAAAAGCAGAAGGCGATGGGGTTCGTCTCTCTCATGAACTTCCTCTGCGCCGCTTTCCCTATTGAAAGAGATGAAATTAAAAAGCGCAACACCGTAGATATTATGCCAGCGTTTCCATGAGTGAATCCATCATTACGAATGTTACAACCACGCAACGCCGTAGGGTGTTATTCTTTTGATAGCCCAGGGTTGGCGAGGAACGAGCCTACCCTGGGGAAGCTGTCGCAAGGGAGAACAACGCTGTAAGTGTTGAGCTTTTTGAGAAAACATGGGGATAGCGAGAGGATTCATGGCGGATTAATTAAAAAGCGCAACACCGATGGCGTTGTTCTCCACAAACCATACTCTAATCCAGGGTAGCCTGCACTATCGTTTGGCAACCCTGGGCTATCAAAAAGCAGAACCCCGATGGGGTTCGTCAATCTGCAAATATCCTCTATCGGCGCTCCCTCTCCTTGGAGAGGGGTTGAAAGTGAGGCTTTCGCGTTCTTTCAGCCGGCGACGGCTTTTTCTGCGCCGCACTCTGTTTATGAGCCGTTTTGAAATGGTCTACCTCCTGATTGATTTGGTCCACCAAACGTTCAATCGGCGCTCGGTCGTCTTCGGTTGCTGCAAGCAGATAGCTGGCCTCTCTATGAGCGGCAAACCACACCAAAGACGGCATCGGTCATCGCGCGCACCTCTTTCAAGGCAGGCAGTTTCTCGTCTACAGCCTTCACTTGGCGCTCATTGTAGATGGTTTGGAACTTTTCGTTCACGGCTTTTTAACTCTGCGATGACGGGCGCAAGACTCAAGGTGGTCATCTCGGCTGAGAAACGCTCCAAATCTTTCAGCAAGCCACGCACTTCGGCCGTTTCGGCATCAGCAGCCCTACTCTGAATGCCCAAATAAACCGCAAGGGCCTTGTTGAGCTTTCGAGCAGACTCAGCCACAGCCTGCACAGGCGATTTCTGTTGCACGCGGATAACGCCAAAGAGATTGGTCAACAGCGTGTCGCGCTGGCGGTCGAGCGCGGCCATCTGCTCAGCATGCAAGGTGGCATTTGCAACCTTGTTGAGTTCGGTTTCCATGTCGATGCAATCGCCCCAACTCTTCAACAACTCGTCGGTGAGGTGCAACTTCTGTTTGTCGCCAGCTTTTACCAATGCATAGACGTTGAACATGAATTGCAGGTGATGCGAATTGCTGTAATGAGTGCTTAGGCTGGTTTTCACCAAGGCCATTTTAGGAACTGTAATTTTAAATTTTTCCATAGTAATAAATTTTTATTGATATTTGATATCAGCGACTATCTGTCACCTAATTCTTTTTGTCCGAAAATCGTTTTTTTAGTGTTAGAACCATCGTATCTGGCATGAAAATTTCGATTTTTTTGATGTTAGAACCGCCGTATCTGGCACTAAATTTTTGATTTTTAGCATTAGAACCATCGTATCTGACATTAAATTTTGATTTTTGATGTTAGAACCATCGTATCCAGCATGAAATTTTGATTTTTGGCATTAGAACCATCGTATCTCGGGCACTAAATTTTGATTTTTGGTGTTAGAACCATCGTATCTCGCGCTAAATTTTTGATTTTTGGTGTTAGAACCATCGTATCTCACGTTAATTTTTGAATTTTGGTGTTAGAACTATCGTATCTGCATGAAATTTTTGGATTTTGGTGTTAGAATCACACATTCTTCTTAGTTTTTGCCCCACGCAGCCCTTATATAGGCTACCTTGGGGCATATTCTTAGAGAGAGTTTATGATTTACTCTTTTTCCTATTAAGATTGCTTATCACTCGCTCATTTTAATAGTAGACGAATGGACGTACGAGGCTTTGACTTATATTAACAAAAATATCAAATCCCCATGCAACTTTTGTAGATGCAAAACAAAGAGTTAGTGGTCCATAAAAAGAATCTGTTGTGGGTGTTGTGGAACCGCTAACTAAATAGCGATTAAAACGGAAAGAGCCACCAGCCTTTGTAAATGCACTCGCTAACTTAGCCCCATTTAATGGCACCGTAGGTGCTGTGCTTTCTTCTGCGATAGTTTCATTATCAGACGGGGTCCATGTGCGAACTTCCACATTGAATTTCGAAGGTATTTTTGTTTTATCTAAATCTCCGTATTTGACGAGTAGAGGCATCCATTGACCAGAGCTTGGTAGAAACCATTTTCCAACATTACTACCTGTAACGCTGACACCTGGATTATAATGTGCTGCTTCATAATAACCACTTCCTGTTTCAGCAAGAGGACGTGTCCTATCCCCAGTATAATTTTCACTATAATAATTGGGGGTATATGTAATTTCATATCCTTCCATGTTATCAGTCCTATCATTTGACTTTACATATCCTTGATAATAACCTCCAAAAAGGCGTTACTTGTCCAGCATCCTTTAATGCTACTGCCATGCCTTTTTCGGTAGCAGTTTTTTCATTTATGACAAGGGCTATCGGCTCACGTGTTCCGACCTCCTTGTCTCCCAAATATCCCACTGTTCCATCCTGATAAAGGTAGAGAGGGTCTTTGGTTTTCACCGTCGCTTTCACAAGATAGGTGTGATTGCGCAGCAATGGCGTTTTGATAGTGATGTCTTTTTGCGCTACTTTTCCATGAAAAGAACCATAGAAAACTATATTTCATCTTGTTCGCAGGAATATTTTTCCCCTTCAGCTAAAGCGATATATGTTTGGCTGTTGATAACCTCGAAAGGCTCGACAATGGATGAAAAGGGCTTATTCCCTACGTGCTTAAATTTGTCAAGAGTGTCCCAGGTATATGCTATCATACCGGGCTCTCTACTTGTTAATTGTCCCTTCTTATCTAAATGCATTGTAGAAAGAACTTCGCCAGGGCGCAGAGAAAATACGTAGTTGACCCTCAAGCATCTCTGCATAGGCTGTATATGTCGTGATTTGTGACGAAAGCGTGCGGCTAAATGCTTCATGTGGAACGTTACCGTTTCAACGCCGCCGGAGAGTGTTTTCGTAACGGTTCCTATCATGGGATAAGTCTTCATGTAATCAGATACTTCTAATCCCGTAGGGAGTTTTTCTTAACCTCATCATTATGGCATACGAAAGTGTATGTACCCGGGTCTAAACGAATCATCGCGTTTGCATCAGGAATAAATTTTCCATTTGACACTGTTCCAGAAAGTTCATCGGCAACTCGATTGCCAGCAGCGTCAACGGCATAAATGGTGTAATGGCCCTCGCTCATTGCAGCACGCGTTTTTGCTGGTTGTGGCGTTGGTGCAGTTTTATCTGGCTCAATAGAAACTTCGGCAATTAAGCCATCGCCCATATCAATGGTGTCGCGATGCACCACCTGTGCCGCGCGAGTTGGCTTTTTCAGCCTCAAAAGTTTCTTCGTTAATCGTGATGTTGAGTTTATGCCCATTCAAAAGTAACTTCGTTTTCAGAATTGGCAATGTCGTCGTTTGCACAAGCACTAAATATTAATAGTGCCGAAAGGCTAAGCGTTGCCCATGAATAAACCTTATAATTCATAACTTTTCTTTTTTAATCATCAACATTGAATTCTCCACCTATAATAATCTCTTCGCTTTCCCCATTCTTCCTCTGTCGATTGTGGATAGGCATGGCTTACCGATGTTTTCTGTAATAAATACTCCGTACAAACAGGAATAATCAGACTAATTGGGGTGTATACACCTCGCTTTGTACCCTTTTCCATTTTGTTTAATTAATTATCATATAGTTATCTTTGCTTGAGAGTGTCCACTTATTCATAAAAGGTGGACAACAAGAAAAAGAAAAGTTTAAGGTAGATACAAACTTTCTGAGAATGCTTTATATAAAGGCTTTGAGAAAGCAACAAAGTAGATTTATGAGTAATTCATTCTGCATGATTATACCAACATTCACTGCAAAAAGACAATAAAATATTTGTTTGTTTCGCTTAAAAAACCTAATTTTGCAGGCGTTTACAAGGTTTTTGTCCACCTTTTATGAATAGGTGGACAATTTTTTAGAGACACGAACTCTACCCTCTATTTTGTTAAATCATACACGAAATATTTGTGTATGTCGCAAAAAAAGTGCGAATATTGCAAACGAAAACAAAATGCTTACAAGCATTTGAAATGTTGGAAATAATATCAATAGGAAGAAAAAGCATTTGAAAATGGAAGAGATTGAATATCATCACAGGCTACCAATGCAACTTAGATTTACAGACGCAGACCAGTTTGGACACATCAACAACACGGCATACTTTCAATATTATGACACGGCAAAGATTGACTATGTGCGTCAAAGTGTGTGATATCCCAAAAGGTAATTATGCCATTTTTGCCGCTCATGTCGAGGCAGACTTCCTGCACAGGTACACAGCACCGACCATGTTGAAGTGCAAACAGCTATTACCGAAGTAGGCACAAAGAGCTTTTACATTACTTCAAAGGCTTGTGGATACCGACACACAAGAGGTGAAGTGCATAGGCCGCACCATCATGGTGGCATACGATCTCAAACAAAATAAATCTATGCCGATGTTGCCTGAATGGATAGATGCTATCTGTAAATTTGAAGGAAGGGATGTAAGAAGGAAGGGATAAGCCCTCACAAAAGAGAACCTGCTTTCAATGATTCATCAGCTATTAGATAATATATCACGTGCGCGAAAGAGAAAGACTACTGCAATCTTACTCTCTATTGTCTTTATAATTGTTATCTTTTCGGTTGCCAATCCTTCAACAAGTAGCTTCTGGCCCAAATGCCTTTTCAAACTCAGTACAGGCTTCGATTGCCCCTATTTGCGGTTTACAACGTTCATTACATGCCTTTCTTCATGGAGACTTTCTCACATGCAATAGCTTACAATTATTATTTAATTCTTGCCCTCCCTACACTTTCTCATGTCTTGTTTTTCACACTACTTCCACAAGGGAAAACAAAAAAAGAGAGTGAAGAATATTATTATAAGCAAACCTGTTTTATGGTTCTACGCTATCACATTCTTTGCATGGCTCATCATCAGAAACATCTATCATCTTTGATGATGAAGCAAAAATGTCTCTTCTTTCGGCTCAGTAGAAAAGAGATGGGGAAATTTCCTTAGTTAATATATTTTTTCTTTCCTTTGTATCATGGAAGAAAAAATCTATATCAATTAGCCGAGTTCGTTTTTACCAAGCGATATATTACATTATTTCTCTATTGTCAAGATAGAGCCTGATTCTTCTTTGTTGCGCATTTACCTTGATGAGAAAATGGAGAAAGAACTTTCAGAAGATCTTCATTTTGAATCCCAAGGCTTTATGGATGCTGTCGAGGTGACAGACTTCCCGATTCGGGACCATAAGGTAATTTTGGTTCTTCGTAGACGTCGGTGGATAGATACCCGTACAGGTAAGAGTTTCTCCCTTCCCCTGCAGATTGACATTACCGCCTCCGGCACTCGTTATTCCAAAGAGTTCGGAGCTTTTTTAAAAGAGACGTATGGAGACGTCCCCAGTGACCTGCCGTACGCTTGAGGAATTCTATCATATCAATGGACATAGTTTTGAGAAACAGTATAAGGAAATATTAAGTGGTTACAGGTCATGGGAACAGTTGGCTCATGCACAGAAGTGGCTTCTATTTGAGAATAATATCGGCAAGAGCATAGCAATAGATGAAACATCCTTGTCCAATGGCGAGCTCTACACGATAGTAACCAATAGGGACAGACACGGTAGGGAGGATGTCTTATCGCTATTATTGCGGGTACAAAGTCCTTGGATGTCTGCAAGGTACTGGATGAGATAGATGAAAAGAAGCGGGAAGACGTAGAAGAGGTTACCTTGGACTTGTCCGACAGTATGCGTAAGATAGTGAGACATTGCTTTCCTAAGGCTAAACGAGTGATCGATCGTTTTCATATACAGAAACTTGCAATTGATGCCGTGCAACAGATGAGAATAGAGCATCGCTGGGCTGCCTTACAGGAAGCAAATGAGGAGAAAAGAGAATGCGAAGTTGAAAAAGCGAGCATATCAATCTGTGACTTTTTGAGAATGGAGATACACGTAGTGAACTGCTGGTAAAAGCAGGTACCTGTTATTCAAATCATCGGAGAAATGGACTGATGAGCAGAAGCTAAGAGCCAAGATACTATTTAGAGAATATCCTGACATCAAGAAGGCTTACGGCTTATCACATTCGCTAAGAATGATTTTTGCAAAGAACACCGTCAAAGACGCAGCTAGAACTATCATTGGCCAAGTGGTATAATAAGGTTGAAGAAGCTAACTTTCATTCCTTTAATGTCATTGCAGCAACTATCTACGAACATTACGATGACATACTAAACTTCTATATTAACAGAGCTACAAACGCGGCTGCTGAATCCTTTAACGCAAAAATAAAACTATTTAGGGCTAACGTAAGGGGAGTTGTGGATAAAAAGTTTTCGTCCTTTTAGGATTGCTAAACCATATGCTTATCCACACTAAATATCTACTGTCCCCTTCTTTCCATAAAAACAAGCACACTAAAGATGCAATGAAAATAAAGCCTTTC
>BNJV01001474.1_pt1 | contig 14924 bp, 21 predicted proteins | sample 8540591 | NCBI WGS metagenome assembly BNJV01 (sample SAMD00202457, study PRJDB9452) | human saliva metagenome | host: Homo sapiens
GTTTTAACAGATCTTCAACCCAATGATATTCAATAGCGAAGTTCCATCTTTAATAATCTACTAAACTACTGTGCAAATAATATCTCACTACAAATTCTCCCAATCAATTACTTCATCTTTATAGAAGTAGAGTTTATCCTTTTTCACCAATCGGTCTAATAACACGGCAAGGATTACCAACCGCCACAACATCGCTAGGAATATCTTTAGTGACAACACTACCTGCACCAATCACTGTATTATCACCGATTTTTACACCAGGCATTAGTATCGCACCAGCTCCTACCCAGACATTCTTTCCAATATGTACATCTTTGTTAAACTGCAATCCTTTCATTCCGTAATTCCGGAATGATTGCGACCCGCAGTCGCAACAACAACATTTTGAGCGCAAACATAACATTATCACCAATATAAATATTGCCATCGTCAACAAGTGTTAGATTGTAATTGGCATAAACATTGTTACCCATGAATACATGTCTACCACCAAAATTAGAATGAAGAGGTGGTTCAATATATCAATTTTTCACCAATCTTTTCCAAACATCTGTTTCAAAAGAGTTTGGCGTTTTTCCAACTCATGTGGTCGTGTCAAATTAAAGTCATATAAAAGTTCCATACAATCTCGTTGAAACTTTGCGACTTCTTCATCAAAAAGGATCATATACAAGACCCTTATCCATACGTTCTCTGTGTGTCATCATAAATTATCTATTAATTGAAAATAAATCTTCTTCATTCTCTTCATCCCTATAAGGGTCAAAACAATCTCTTTGTAATATTTCTTCAACCTCTTCTAGCATCTTTTTCATAGTAGTGACAGCCTCTGACTCAATTTGGTATTCATAGCCTTCTTGTGCACCTCTGAAATAGAGTATACGCAACTTCAAAGTCACCTTCCTCTTCACCAATTGCCAGAATCTCTTACCCATCGCAAATAATAAGCTTGGATACTCCAATCTAGCAACTTCTGGTAACTCATTTAAAGATTGGAAGGCTGTCATGAGATAGTATTCCGCAATCTCATCATTTTTCTTTACGCCCTTACCATGTTCATACATCGTGCTTAACTTATATAAAGCATCTGTATTCTTAAAGCGTGCAGCCATCTTAAAATACGCAAATGCAAGTTTTAAATCCTCTTACAACCTCTACCATAGTAGTAACAGTAGCCAAGGTTTGCGAGTGATTGAACATTACCCATCGATGAGGCAATACGATAATATTCGATCGCAGTATCATAATCCCCAGCGCGATAGAATTCAGCACCCTGTCGAATTAAAAATAATCTCCATTAAAAATCTTCAAGAGCTACTTTATTCTCATTTTCAAATTCAATTTTCCATATTCTAATCTCCTCGTCCAATTAATCAACTGAACATTTCTTTTCCAATTATACCCTAGCGACAAAAATAAAGAAGGCATCTCGTCCATGCAGACCAAGATATCTTCTACTTGTACATGCAAATATTTACTGAGTCGCAAAAACAGTTTTCTAATGTTGGTAAACATTCTCCACGTTCCCACTTGTAAACTGCCTGTACGTCTGAAAAACCAAGGTAATCTGCTAGCTCACTGGTCTTCACTTTACGTTCTTTTTCGCAAACGACGAATGTTATCACCAGTAGCACTTAAACTAACGATAGGATAATTCATAACTCCATCACCTCAATATATTCCATAAAGATGGTATATCAATATACCATCCTTTTGATATGCATGTAAATACCAATGTGATGTTAAAAAGTGAAAACACTGTAATGGGCTTTTTATTCACCCTACATCATCATTGCAAAAATATTGTTATCCTACAGAGAGAAAAGAGGCTGTGCAAGGTTAGCAATTCCCTGCATCTCTTCCCCTAGACTTTTCATCACGAAGCTCTGGTGGGATTGATTACCCACACTTTTCACCCAACTCTTCAGCAGTTTTTCCTGACGATCTTCTTGTCATTATCAGAACCTGTCTCTAGGCTACTAAGAGAATCTTCTTCCATATCTTATACATGAATTTCTTCACTTCACGACAGAGTGGATTATTGGCTATTCTTAGGTTTTGTATATAAACGCCAATATATACCTAACTAAGATTCAGGTGCTTTATTCAAGCAACCCTCTATTCTTCCACCGATATGTATTCTGGACTATATTGCACAATGATGTGTGCCATCTGTTACTTTCAGGAATTGCACCCTTCATCTAGTATTACTACTTCGATGCGGCCAGCCGTAAGAAAGTATCCTTTCTCTTAGCCCCGAGCTTTATTCCAGATACCCCAGCAGGTTGAGCAAACCATCTTCACTGGGATATTACAGTATCTTCACTTTTGACACCATCTTTCTTGGTACAGTTATTATTCTACCTACCACACCCTCTCTAAACAATGAACCTGTAGTTTAATTTTTATTACAAGCAAGACACTTGCAAGTCTGAGTTAGTTAGCGTAAACTAATCATAGATAGGAGATGTAGATTATGAGAAAAACAATATATAAACGCATCTTATTCTTAGAAAAAGCTATTTAACAAAAATAGAAAACAAAAAGTAATTAAAAAGATTCTCTCAAAGAATTAAATATATACATAAGAACAAGATGAACAAAGGAAGATATCTAGACTAGTATTGGTCAGGTATCTTCCTTTTTAATTCTATATTTCTTTATTACTAAACTGTAATTTCGATTTGATTTTCCTTCAGTATCAATGATAGAGGATTCATAATATCCATCGCCAGTTGTGACGTGAGATACTAGCAACTTCAAAAGCCATCGTTTCTTAATCTTGATGTCAATAAATCAACAGCTTCTACACTTCCAGCAGAGAAAGCAATATGTGCATATCCCGTGCGATTCAGTGGTTTGGCTAAAATTATCCATCTTTGGTTTATTCATAATCTCTAAACAGAGATCCTTCATCAAAAGAAATAAAGAATGACCGAAAGTCTGTATTTGATTAATGATAACCATCATTTGCTTTTCCAACAAAATACTTTACAGAAATCTCTTGCCTTCTCTAAATCATTGAAGTACATTGCGACGTGTTCTGTTTTCATACATCTAAACCTCTCTTTTGCTTGATAATATTCTATATGAGTTTTTCCTGTAAATTCATCTAGCATAGGAAGATTTATTACTTTCAATGTTGATTTTTTCTCCATTTCTTAGAATAGCTCATATCCAAAAATATTTTGCCTTAGCAAATAGAGAGTTAATCACGTATGGTCGAATAGCAAATAACTCATGAAAGGAGATAATCTTTCCTCTTTATTTCTTTTTAATGAAATTCCGTTCTCAAATAGATTTACTTCTGACCATAAGTCCATTTCCGTTGGTAGAATAAACTTATCTTCTAGTCTTAACAGTACATTGTAATTCTCCAAGTGTGTTCTCCTTTAGTTTACGTATGTCATAGTCATCTAGTGCTATTGTTTTCAAAGTATATGTTAATCCGACTAATGGGTTCAAACATTTTTGACAACGAAAATGCCAAAGAATGACTAATATTGTATGTATACTATGTATCACGATTTATCTCCATCTATTCTTTGATGTGCTTTACTACGATTATATCTGCTGAAATCTACTATTTTAACATATGATTTGATAATTTGAAATATATCAACAGTGAATTTTGTTGATATCAATTCTAATGAATCTTCATTCAATAGAAATTCGCATATTTCTAAATGAAGAATCCCATTTCATCAGTAAAAGGCTTCATTGAAGTTTTGCTTATCAATATTTTTCTTGAAAAAGTCTTTAGTATTTAATAATGGTCTGATTTCTGTTTTTAGTTTATCAGGATTCGAAAGCACTTAATGCTGATTGGATATAGTATGTACCTTTATTTACAATGAAATCAATTTCACATTGTTTTTAACTCGGTTTTTCATCTTTTTCTTTCAACTATTTCCACAACTCAATATCAACTAAATATCCACGACTAATAAGTTCGTTATAAATAATATTTTCCATAATATGTGTTTCTTCTTGCTGTCTGAAATTAAGTCTTGCATTTCTAAGTCCAATATCAGTACAGTAATATTTTGATGGATATTCAAAATATTTTTACCTTTACATCATATCTTCGCATTATTAAAGAGAAATGAATCCATTAAATAGTCTAAGTAACTTGCTATTGTGTAACTAGATAGCTTTGATATTTTGATTGAAGTTGAGTTTTCGCAATCTTATTGGCATTTGTCAATGAACCAATTGAAGAACACAAAATCATCTGTTAATTCATTCATCCATCTGGTAATTCAATACTGTACCTTTCGATAATATCTTTAAAATAAACTTCACTAAAAAGCTTTTTAAATAGTGCTTTTCAACATCATTTTCCTTATTTAAGACAAGTGGCATTCCACCATATAATGCATATTGCTCATAAGCTTCTAATTTATCGCCACCGACAAAGTATAGTATTCTTTAAAAAGTTGTTGGATACATCTTAATTTCATCCTTCTTCCTCTAAATGCAGTTAATACATCTTTAGTAAGCATTTTTAGAAATTAGAACCTGTTACATAAATATCAACATTACGAAGTCGCATTAAACCATTAAGCACATTATAGAGCTTAATATCTTCTGAATTTCTTAATTCTTCTTTTACTAATAGCATATTGAACTTCGTCAATCAAAATATAATACATATCATGATTAACTATTTTTCTCACGGATATATTTTGATAATTCATCCGGATTTCGATATTTAATATAAAGATCATCATCTAAAAGCAATGGTGATTATATTATCTTTTGTTAATTCCATTGTTTATTAGGTAATCATAAAAATAAATTAAATAACAAATAACTCTTACCACATCTTCTTATGCCAGTGATAAAGTTAAGTCAAAACCATTTTTCTTTTATCAATAATCTGTTTAAGATAATAATCTCTTTTAATAACGCTGAGACACCAAAACCACCCTTTCAATTAAAACTTAGGGAACTTTTCCCGTAACTTTTTAACTAAAAATACCTATTCAAATTCAAATATCAACTTTTGATTTATAAGTTAAAGTGTATTACCGTAACTTTTTAATTTTAGTCATCATTTCTCAAATAATTCTATCACTCATCTTTGCCTTACCAGACCAATATCAACATATTAAATACTAATTGACCTATATGCAACCATTTAAGATAGGTCTTTAATGTTGTTTCTCTACTCATTGCATTTACTAAGTTAAACTCCCTATAGTTGATAAATCTAAGGTAGCTGGAATCAACTCAATTTCCTTTTTGAATGATGAAGAATACCTTCAGTTGGATCTCTTAATGTTGACCTATATGCGTGGTACACACTTATGCTATAGGGTGTAAGGAGATGCTGGGTATGCTATTAATGAAATAATCAAAGAAGTTGGAATGACCAAATGCGTGCTTAAGTGTTATGAGAAAAAGGATTGTATCTATAAAGAAAGGTGATAATGGATATCATGTCATTACACACAAAAAGATGTAGAAACGTTAAAAAGATTGGCTTAATTAACTTACTGTGGACTTGTAATTCATTTCTTGTATTGAAACTAAATAAATTGTGGTTTCGTAATGCTTTTTGTAGTTATCACAAATGGATAACGTATCATCCATACGATCTTCACATACAATTCATTAAGATCCATCTCCATAAACCTACGCATATATACAAACAATGCGGTATATCGGTTGATGTACTTCGTTGCTACCCCCCTCAATACTGGGCCAGTTTATTTTTGATGATGGAGTGAATATGGTTTACAACTTTTAGATGTTCTACTCGATTGTAAATTTGGTGTCCTTTTAGATGTACTACCTTACAATTTTTACATTCTACTAAAAGAGTTATAACAATCTGTTCCATCTGTGTGAGATAATAGAGCGTTGTGTAATGTTATTTTTGAAGGTATCCTGTATAAATATCTTTGGTTGGTCGGGATTGGCCAACTGCTAAGAATATCTCGTGTTCATTTCTATCTGTTGTGGTGACGATACATATTTGTTCATGGGATATTCCTCTAAACTTTGAAGGCTCGCCTCTATGGCGGGCTTTTCTGATTCAAATACTTTTTCAAGCATGCTAAGAAACTTATGATCGATTTTAGAAATATACATTTGATAAAGAAATGATTTAGCGTTCTGCAGTCTTATGGATAGGAACCATCGTCAAGGTATCAATACAAATCTCCACAAACTCATCTACATCGATATTCAAAAAGGAAGTTATCATATGAGAATCATAGGTGAAACTTATGCTTACACTCCACTACAGAGATATCGCTGCTTCCCACGTGCAAGCCTTTCTTGATCATCTTTGTCTTCTTGTGACAATAAGGGCATTGAGATGGTCTACTATCACCCAAGCAATCATTTAGATTACAAGAAATCGATGATTTCTCGTTGGATACAGTCCTGTTGTGATTGTGTTAGTTTGTTAAAGTTAGTGATTAATTCTGTCTCATGCATAATAGGTTTCTCCTTTATCATGAGACTAATCAATATGTATTTTTTTAATATTGATGTGGATATGAGCACTAGTCAATGATATAAAGTCCACTATGGGTTAATTAAGCCTAATATTTTTATCCATATAACCTCCTTAAAAAGACATTGAACTCCTTTACGATAAGGAAAATGGAAAAGGATGAAATCACTAGGAAATCATCCCTTAAAATTTCCAGCTTTTAAAATCTCGTGGGGTTGGGGATAGGCTATAAACTTTTTGTGGGCACGAAAAAAATCATCGTGCTCATTTTTTGTGGGGAGACCCAAATATAATAAAAACCTCCATGCTATTATCTTCTTGTCTGGAGAATCAAATAGAAATGGAGGTAGCCCTATATGGCTATTCATGATTTTATCATGTTAACCTATTAGCTATTTTATATTTGTACTTTATTAATGAATTACGGCATGTACCACTCATCAACTTCAGACACGCAGGATTATAATTTAACTCTAAAAATTAACTTAACATTTATACTCAAATATAAGTATAAAGGCAATTCCTTAGATAATCATCCTATGGTATTGCCCGTTATTAAATCTATCACCCACGAGATTTTATGTGCGTGTTTTTGAAAAACCCCACGCTATTTTAAATTACCAAAATTTCAACTAATGTACAGGGCTTATTAGTTTTTACTCCACACGATATGTCCATTAATGTTGTTTTTATATAAATGGCATAAAATCAAGGTTTTTGTTATTGGATTTAGCCCTATTATCTAGTTTATTTCTGTTTATCTGATTTTTGCAAAAATATTGCAAGTAGAAATGGATTTTCATCTAATTATATTTATTGCGGATTGTCAAAATATATTAGTTTTATTAGTGAGACTTTTATATACACTTCTTTACATAATCAAATTCCTCTATTCTAAATAGTTTTCTTACTTCAATAGAAAAGCCTTAAAAAGTTCCTATATCAAAATCAGTTTCATAGTAACAACGTTGGAAATGGTTTCGTATTCAATGCACGAAGATTGCAAAAATATTAATATTTGCTTTTCTGTTAGCAAATCATAAATTCTTTCTGCCTGATCTACTTGAAGAGATTGAGTTAATATCTATTGAATCAAAGTTTAATTCTTCAATTAAGTCCATAAATTGAACTTTATATTTTATCTACTAATCCTTTGTCAATATACGAATTCTCACTATTCATATTAGCGCCAATCCATTTATGATCTACTAGGTTTTTCATCATTTGCTAATCTTTCAAAAAGAAGTTTAAATATAGATAATGATGCTACTAACATCAACAGTTTTGAAAAATAATGGTATCTTCTTCAAATCGCTTTCCGAATTATTTCTACCCAAAGCATTATAAAATCCAATGAGTTTTGCTTGAATATTATATAAATCACTCATCATAAAAGTATTTTCTTAGTATAAGTTTTCCATCATCTATATTTTGAATTGCTTGCCCATTTTTAATCAATGCATTATCTTGGGCTATGTTTTTACTTATCATAGGCATTAATTCATCAACCAAAGTAGCTTTGCGATACATACTGTTTTTATACTTTTACCATCTTCATTAAAACTATCAGTCTTATACCCTAACATCTTAATTCTATCTTTTTAACACTGAAATTTCGACTGAATTTAAAGCTTTAACAATTTCATGCGAAAATTTTTCTACAGATCATTTCATCAGTTAAACCATATAAATCATATACTAATGATTTTTTGAAACCTGTTTTTGATTTCGAGTTTATTATTGAAAAATTTCTGCATCTTGATACGCTTCAGTGTCAAATACAAACATAACCAATAAATCAAACTCTTGAGCCATACCAGATTCATTTATTCCCGCCAGTCTGTGCTGACCATCAACTATGGAAAGGAATTTTTATCTCGAACAATTTTCTCGTTATTAATATCCAAAAATCCAGACTCTATATTTTTATACTCCATGTAATCATCCGAATAAAAGTTAAAATAATGGCTATCTGCAGATAAAATTATTGGGGTTGGAAACATAGCTGACTTTTCTTCACTGATACTTAGCTATTTCTTTAACCCTATTCATATTCAACTTTCTCTGTATTCTGTTGAATTATATGGAGTTCTTGTATCAGATTGAGATATGAGTTAGTATATTCGCATTAATTTTCGAAATATAAAACCTGCCAGCTGGCTGATCTATTGTAATAAAATTAAATTTCATTATCTTTTTCCTCCTCAATTTCTTTTATAAGCATGACTACATGTATTCAAATATTTTTGCATTAAGGCATTGTTATTAAAAAGCAAACTCAATATATCTTCGTCACTCTTTGACAGCTGATCTTTTAAATAATTCATTTTTATTTTATTCAAAATTCTCACTCAATAAATCTTTGTCTTTCAAAGTAACTATTAAAAACATTAATATTATCAATGGTTTCTAATTCACCTAAATTTTTATTTCTGGTAAAAGTCTTTAAAAATATACTCTTTTGTTTCTTCAAAAAACACATCTTAATTTCTCTTGCCCTTCAATGCATTGATTTATAACTGAGTTTGCAGTATCCATACCATTTATTTTATTGCTATAGAATTGACCAATATATATTAAGCTCTTTTGATTTTCATTTAGTTTTCTTCAAAAGCTGCCTGTTTTTATTTTCCTTTTTCATTATCCTTCATCATTCGTAAACGATGAGTAAGCATCTAAATTTTCTGGTCTTATATCTATAACTTTAAGCACAATAAAAAGACAACATAAAAGCTTGGAATAGCAGTATAGACGCTATAGAATCAATCGTACCACTTTTGATCATAATAAAAATACAATACACCTATTCCAACTATAGCAATAATTAATGTTACTATCGCTTTCCAATTCTTTATTAAAAATATAATAAGTTTTTCTTTTATATACTCTCCCGTGGCCTCTTTTTATCATTCCATCATGTAATCTACAGTCTCTAATGGCATTTCATGATATTTATTAAAGACTTCATACAGATATTTATATTTAATTTTTTTTCAATTATCTTCTTTAGAGAACTCTGTATCCATTGAAACAATCTTCATACCTTTAATAATTTTCTTCATCCCTATATATGGAATTATCTTTCTATACCTAAAAATCTGAGATTACATTTTCTATCTAAGTATGTACTTACAAATAGACTGTAATCAAACGGATTATTGAATCTAATTCTATAATCTCCTAAATGTCTTGAAACAGGTTCCATTTCCATTCTTCTTTGATTGTTACCATCAGCAAGAGTTGCTTCAAGTAATAATGAATGTCTAGGATACAAAAGTGCATGCTTCATACTCATATATAATATCTGCATAACCTCCAGCTGCATGTGTTTTAGGCAATAAATTAGCTTCTAATGATAACTTCATGAAAATTCTAAAAATATTTCCTTGTCTTTCACTCACTTTATACCATATAATTCCTAAAATATATTCAAAAAAATAGTAGGTATTGTAGCTCTCATCTGTAACAAGTTCCTCAATTCTTTTATCATCACGTTTTCTCAAAACAATTTAGTAACTCTATAAGAACAGAATCATTGAAATTTTTATCAACTAAAAGTATTAAATCTTCTATATCTTTCATCGTTTAAATAAGTTGCTAACTTGCTCTGAATTCTTAATCATAATTCCCTAAATCTTTGCTTAAAAGCTTCATATACCTTACTTATATCTAACTTAAATGCTTCTGATATAGTTTCTAGTTCAATATTGATGTTAAGATTACTATCTCTAATAAAAGTCTTTCTGTATACAGAACATCTATAATTTCTTTAAAAATAATACTTTGGAATAATATCCAACTTAATTATACTATCTTCAAAAATCAGAATATCTGTTATATTAAAATATCTTCTATTTAAATCAAAATAATCAGATAAAGTTGCCATGGCTTTAAAAACATGCAAATATTTTGAAAAACACTTTCTTTTTAATTCTGTTTCATTTTTACAATTTATAAATGGACATTCTTCATGAATTGAAGCTCTTCCATTTTTTTCTTATACTACCAATATTGGTTGTTTTAAAGAGTAAACTTCTCCACAATGTTCCAGGTTTTTGATTTATATTCTTTTGCAGCATTTAATAAAGACTCATAATTATTTCCATCCTCAAGAAATATCTTTTTTAAATTCTCATATAATTTCATAATATGAGCTTATCATAGTGTTCTACTTTTCTATTCATTCCCACTAAACATATTAGATTTTTCATCAACATCAGAGTTTTCAAATTTTTTTCTTGTGCAAGTCTATAGTTATTCATTTCCATAAGTCTCTTATAGATTATTTCTGCTGGAGAAATTTTTCCTTCTCTAAATAATTTAATATCAGATATGATCTGTTTTTATACTTTTCTCATCTTTAATCAATGGAACAAAAGTAAGTAAATTCATCATAACTTAAATATTCAAGTTCAGTTAGGCACTTTATAACTACAATAAATTGGTCTGACAATACTATCACTTACATCTATACTTGTTTTAAGGAGTTGTTTTAGATAGATAAAAGCTATCTCTATTAATATTAAATATGTTATCACTTTCAAAAGTTTCCAACCTCTTGTTATCTTAAGTAATTCACTTCCCACTTCTGTAATTAATCTATCTACCTGTAATTAAAGCCAATATCAACTAATCCTGATGTTTTTCTCTCGCATCTTTTATCTTTTTATTTTGTGCTTCTCCTGTTAGAATCTTTATCTTTTCATAAAATCATAGTATTTTTCTTTGGAGTTCATTATTCAATTCCAATTCGATTTCTTTTATGGTCTCATTATAAAATTCATCGAGAAGCGATAATTGTTCTTCTATTTTTAAATTTAGTTTAGCCGTTCTAAAACTTGTAGTTCCTATAACCCTAACAAAAACTTTGATATGAAAGATTGCTATTAGTAGACATTTACTTTTCCCCCAATTCACAGGATAATTAGTAATTAAAACTTCTTCAGATACACTATTCTTATCTTTTTCTGTGATAATTACTGTTTGAATAACTTTTTATTTAAATGATTGCAGTAGTATCCTCTACTTTCAATCCAGTTACATAAAATTTCATTTCTTTTTATTTTTACTTTCTAAAACATTAGACAAAAGCAAAAACTAAAACCTTTTTCATTAGCTCTCATCTAAAAAAATTCAAATAAAGCTGTTTTCTTCAATTTCAGTCCACATTCCATTTTCATTATATGTTGCATTTGTAATTAAATAAGGAGGATCACAATAAATAAAAGTCTCCTTAGAAAAATCATCCAAAGAAATTTCTCTAAAAATCCTTTTTAATAAATTGAACATCTTTACTTTTTAATTCTTCAGAAAATAACATAAGTTTACTTCTCATTTTTAGAATTAAAAATCTCTCTTACCAACAGGAAGATTAAAATGAACCTTTTCTATTAAAGCGAATTTGATTATTAAAGAGTAAACACCATTAATACATATAACATTGAATAATCTATTTTCTCCTTCTAGGACTTTGAGCATTGAAAATCATTTCTTAAATTTGAAAAATTTTTTCTTTGTTGTATTTAGCTACTCCTTCACTACTATTGCATCCATAATAAGAATATCCATACAGTGATGTATTAGATGAAATCATATTTCTCAATAATATTATCAATTTGCTTTTAATAAAATATTAGTATCTGTATCTTTTTGATAAATTTAATTAAATCTATTAACTTCTCATTTGAATCATTAAAAAAATAACTTTTGAAGAAGATGAATTTATTCCAACATTTCCTCCTCAGCAAATAAATCTAAAAATACTTCCTTTTCATCAAATAAAAGGTTGCAAATTGCTTCAACAAATTAAATTTTCCACCAGTATAATTAAATGGGCAAGATATATTCATTTTTCTTTTTCCTTACTAAATACTTCACATAAAAATAGTCTTTCTTTATTATTTTTATATTTGATTTTCCCAGTTGAAAAAAACTTTTATAATCTGATTCAAATACAGTGACTTTCCCCTTTTTGGTAAGAATTCTCATTATATCTTCATCTGATATTTTAGCATTTTGACCTATCATTTCCCTTATTAGACATATTATTATATGAGAGCATAATATATTTTAGCATCAGCCTTTTCAATGAGATCTTCAAATGCTTCTGTAGCTGTAATCATACAATAATCACTTTTTAAGTGAAGTTCTATCCATCTTTCTTGCTGTCCCCATAAACTTTGGGTTTTTCCCATCTTATAACATTTTTCAAGTAAATGATACGCATCACAATACTGCCTTGAATTATATGGAGGATCTAAATATAATAAATCACCCTTAATATTTTTAATAAGTTTCATTTGCATTTTAAATTATAACAAAGATTATTGAATTTATTGTTTTTTCAGGTAACAAAACATTCAATACTAAAGTTCTTTTCAAAATCTATATTTTTCTATACGCATCGTAGTGTCCAACTGTATTTGCAATCTTTATCCATTGCATATAAAAGTGATGTAGCAATATAGTATATTCCTTAAAATTTATTTCTTTATGTACTTTGTTTCTATATCTTCTCTAATATAGCCTATCTTACTACAGTCATCTGCAGAAAAATGTATCTGCAAAAATTTTTCTCTCATGTAATTATTTTTCATTCGTTTTAACTTGGTTATAATCATATATAAGTTCAATTATCTTTTTACTTGAATATTCTTCGTAACCAAACCATGCATAATTTGAAATATAATTACTATATAACAAATCATTTGTGATAGTCAATTTGTCCTTAAAAGGTATTAGTAACTGCACCAGTTCCACTAAATATATCAATAACAACATTTACTCCTTTACAATTTTTCATCAACTGTTTTTCTTATAAAATCTGAAAGAGAATATTTATTTCTAAATATCTTCTGTTATTTATGAATGATTGTTTTTAAACCCAATTTAGACATTAGAAAAATCTGTATCATCTAAATTTTGTGGGTCATCTGCTATTCAAAAATTCTTTTATAGTTTTCATTGTATTTTCATCCCAATAATATCTTCCATTTTCACTTCTTGGAATTGAAAATATACTTATTAATTTATATAAATAAGACTTAGAAATCTCTAATTCTTTTATTACATCAGTAACATTAAGACTTGCCATCTTTGTTATTTCTCCTTGCCACATTTTAATCTATTTATGTGGACGATTATAGCACATTTCGCCATTTTTCTATATTTTTACCATCAGATGCTAAATTGCATCAAAAACATGGAGTGTGCCAATTTATAATACTCTCCATGAATCGCCGCTATAGCTCCATATCGTTACTCATACTATGACTCTGCTCAATTGTTTTATCTGTCCTTTATGTTTCTTAATTTCTCCAATAACTGATTCTCTCTGTTTTATGCCTAACAAGATACTCATTTTTATTATTTTCCAGATGCTCCAGTTCATCATATACCGTCTTGCTAACGTAATTGTGTTTCTTGATTATCTCTCTCTGTTTAGCTTGTAATTCTTTGGAATGCTCGTTCAATATTCTGAAAAGATTTTACTTGATTTTGTATTTAATTCCTCTATTTACAGCATGTCTCAAGCGCGGGTATTGCTTAGAAAATATCTATTTCCTCATAGGATTTTGATAAACTACTGGCGTCTTTTCGAGTTCATCATCATATAAATTTTATCAAGTAGGATTTTGCGATAACCCTCATAATGCTCTCTGTCCAGAAAAATTGGATTCACTCCAATTTTCCTGTGCTTCTTAAATAAATATTCATAATTAAATTTTAGATATCTTCATTTTCTTTATTCGTAGTTCTCATAATATTACTACCCTAAAGTATCAACAGATTGTTTTATTTCTTTTAATATAGAATTCTGCTTTCTTTATTATTTCCAGCATATCTTCGTAATCTGAATTAACTGAAATATAGTCTTATAGTTTTTCCAAGTTCACGAGAAAAGTGTTCTTCATATTCTTTTCCATTTGCAAAAGTAAGTAATTTTGCATTATTAGCCGGAACTTTGCAATCTTAAATAATCACAAGTTCCAAAATACAAATCAAGTAAAATCTTTTCAGAATATTGAACAGACATTCCAAAGAATTACCAAGCTAAACAAGGAGATAATCGAAACACAATTCGTTAACACGGTATGATGAACTGAACTCTGAAAAATAATAAAAATGAGTATCTTGTTAGGGATAAAACAGAAAGAATCAGTTATTGAATAAGAAACATAAAGGAAAATAGATAAAACAATTGAGCAGAGTCATAGTGAGTAACGATATGGGGCTATAGCGATTCATGATATTATAAATTTAAGCACACTCCATTTTTTGATGCAATTAGCATCTGATTTTTTGATAAAATATGAAAAAATGGAATTGATATTATATGTCCACTAAATAGATTAAAATATTGGCAAAGGAGAAATAAAGATGGCAAGTCTTAATGTTGCCAGAACAATAAAAATTAGACATTTCGTCATGTTATATAAATTAATAGATAAAGAAA
>BNJV01001445.1_pt1 | contig 14906 bp, 18 predicted proteins | sample 8540591 | NCBI WGS metagenome assembly BNJV01 (sample SAMD00202457, study PRJDB9452) | human saliva metagenome | host: Homo sapiens
GCGAGTTAAATCCCTAAGTTTCAATAACTTAGGGATTTTTATTCTATTTGTTTATTTTTGACCCAGTTCTTGACCCACTTTTTGACCCACTTTTACTCCGAACACTTTTTTTAACATGAAATTGTTTTTAATCCGTGCAAACATTTTTCAGCGTGTATTCACTTGTTGATTATCAACGTTTTACGCAGTTAATCAAAAAGGTGTATTTGAACCTTTTTTTATCAATCGTTTCATTCGTCTTGTCTGAACGCTATCTACCATTCCCTTTTTTTCTTGCTTTCTCTCCTGTCTTTCCTTTTTGACCGTATCAATTCTCCAGCCTTTATGATAGCCTTCTTGTTAAGGACTACACCGCCTTTGCTAAGACCTATACGTTCCAGTGAAGATTGTCTGATGCCAATGTCATCTGCTGAAAGCACGCTGTATATGGCTGGGATGGAGCCGAAGTAATAACTCTTCCTTCCCTGGATAAGTTGCACATGAATAACCTTTGTCATAATCTTCTTATAATTTTGTCTCACTTCAAAATTACAAAATAATTACTATATACGATATTTTTGAATGATTTTTATTTCAAAAAAACCCTAATGATGATTAGTTTTTCTGCTATTCTATAGAAGACTATCTGGTTTCCATTTTCCTTTGCAAAGTTAGCAAGGTCGGAAGAACGCAAAGTATCGCCATACTATTTGAGAAGAATTTTCATAGCAGCCTTCCTCGAATCAAAGATTTGGGTTTTTCCATGAAATTCTTCCCAAATTACTTTGTTTATCTACCTGTTAACCTTGCACCCTCTAGCACGTAAAATTAGAAATCCCGATAGTCTCCTGCTGCAAAACAGCAAAGAACTAAAGGGAAATGTATCACTTAAAGCATCATGATTATGGATATTTCAAACAGAGAAATGGTTTTAACGTCATTAGGGTTTTTTTCAAGAACGACTATCAACTTGATAACTTTCGCTCCAACTTTGGCTATGATTGGTCGGACGAGGATTTTGAACGAGGGCTATCGACACCGCAGGGTACGACCTTTCCAACGTGCGCAACTTCTTAATGGAAACACTTTGGCTAAAGGTGATAGAAGAATATGTAGACTATAGAGGTTGTGAGCGTGAAATGTTTGATTGTTATGTGAACGGCACACTTGACACACACTTCTATTTCAATCATTCGGAGGTACAATGCACCGAGGATATAGAAGAACTCTTGAACTAAACAGAACATCAGACACTCGCCAAGTAGCACCTATTTGGCGAGTATTTATAAAAATAAGATAAAATGGAAAAACTATTTGACACATTGGTAGCTAAACTTCGTAAAGGCATCGTTTCTTTCGTTTACAAGAAAAAGGACGGCACAGAACGCCATGCGTGTGGAACCTGTATGGCATTGGACATACCATAAAAGGGGAAATCAAAAGCATCATCAGTGCAATTATACCCTTGCATACTATGATGTGGACTGCAAGGGCTGGAGGTCATTTGTCATTGAGAATCTTGTGGAGGTGGGTGAACTTCGGCAGAGACCATGGACGAGCATCACGACATCTGCCGCTCAAAGAAAAAGATGAAGAAAGAGGGCAAGACTGCCTTCGCTTATCGTAAAGCAGACGGAACTATCAGATACGCACACGGCATTCTTTTCTGACAGTATAGATGTTTCGGGAAGATATTTTGTCTATTTCGATGCCGACAAGGGCGAAGAGCGAAAGTTTCGCATTGACGCTTTTATCGGTATCGGGGAGCCGGAAGATTTGGAAGGCAATAGCATATCCTTTTTTTGACGAGACATCGAGGACAACAAGCAGCAGCAAGACATACAATGACTGCAGCACTTTGGGCATCAAGTCTATTCTTGCCAAGCGAGGTGTGGCGATTGAGGACACAGAGAACTTTATGGTCATAGACTTGTTACCCGAACTTAATAAGGCGCAATTGAAAGACCTTATCTGCAAAGCTGCTGAAAGGCTTGCATCACTCTAATCAAAGGCAATGCCCCAACTAACCATCGGGGCACACAAATTCTTCCATTATGCTACGTTATCCAAGAGTTGAAATAATCAATAGAAAGACTTTCGTACCCATCTATCGAGAGCAATACGAGGTACAGACCATGCGACCTAATCGACCCTATGAAAAAGCAGGTTTGGAATGAATAGGAGCCAGGCAATGGCTTATTCAAGGCGAGAGATTGCCCTGTTGAAACAGGAAGGATATACAAAGGCCGTATATCAGTCTATGATGGTGAACTTAAAAACCTTTCGTTCATAAAACGCTATTGTGGTGGAATGATGTTGTAAGTATGGTGCCACATTCCACCATTCGCCGTGTGCTGCTCCCCACTGCTCGTAGCACCCTCCATCCCCCAAGCCCTATTGTCAAGGCTATGCCCTGAAATCGCAAGTCACTACCGAGGTAGCCACTTCTTTCGCCCATTACAAAACACGCTACCGCAAGACAGTCTTCAAGACAGCCTGTTTACCGACCGCGTGCTCATTATCTCATGCGAGGGAAAGCGTTGGGTCTACCCCTATTTAATCCGTAACACAGAGGCTTCCGCCATCATGTTCAAGGAAGATTTGGCTGCCGGCGAGGACGGTATTACGCTGAATTACGAAGCTGGAAACGGCTGGAAATACACCCTATAACACCACGATTGGGATGCGTTTTGGGCGACCTTGCCTACTCCAATTGTCGGTTTTCGAACATTCTTCGGGCGCAGAATACCAATCGGTTCGCGATTTCAATTTTGAAAATGGGGAAAAATGCTTCCCCGTCAGCCGCTACCGGCGCGATTTTTCCCATGCTGCTCAGGGCCGGAGACATCGACAAGTTCTACGTTGACTGACCGCCCTCGCATCGCTTGAAGTTGTAAGTTGAATACCAACCGTTCTTGCCCTGAAAAATCAATAGCTTTCACCCTGCATTCCAATCTCACCCATTTTTGCAAGTCAATTAATTATAAAATTGTATCTAATTGAAAAATAAAGAAGTTACCTTGTTGATATAACTAAACAGGTAACGATTTGGAAACGAGCGAGCTACTTCAAGTTGCTGTTTTCTACCTAACAAAGAACGCTTGTTATTCTATCTGCAAAGATAATACTTTGTTACCGAATAACAAGCGTTCTTGATGAAAAACACACATAATTTTACCAGCTTGAATGAAACAAGTGGTTGGACTTATAGTTTCTACTTACAAATCTAAAACTTTTCGCCTTGTAATGCTATCCAGTTTGAACATTCTGAGGAAATAGTCCTTTTTAGATTTGCATTAAGCATCTTACATACGTTCTTTATTATATTATGGACATCCTCCTGGTGGTATTTCTCTTTAGTAATGTGGTATTCGGCAAAATAACACCTCGTGCCATTATTACCTATGATTATATCCTTAAAAACCATACTCTTCAATTAATGTATTCCTAACTTCGGTATGTCTGCTATCTATATCGTAGGTTAACAGCACATTGTATGTTCTTTTCCATATTGTTTGTATTAATAGTTAATAAATTCTTATTGTCAACTAGCAAATAATGTGCCAACAATGAAAGTATTGCTATTCAAATTTTCTACAGCCTTCGTCCTTTCTTTTTCCTATTGGCTTGGTATCTGAGCTTACGTTGCCATGCGGTCTCGGCATAGTCCTCGCCATGTGTCATTGGCGTAATCATTCCACCTACTCCCTCCACCAATTCATCGGCTGCGCTGATAGCTGTATCTGCCACCGCTCTTATAGCCTGTGCGATTTGTGGAGTATCCTCCGTTGCTCGTGGGCTGTATGAAAGTCTTGGAGGTACGAGTTGATAGCCAGCATCCTTAGTATCTGTATGCTCTGACGATTTGCGTATTACTTGGGCAGATACATTCGTCTCGGCTTTCTGACTTGCCTCGAAATTCTTTTGCAAGGAATGGTAGCCAAACTCCCTGCCCACTTCCGATGCCTTGAAAGATTGTCCGCCAAATGAGAACTTCAAACCATAGACCTTGCCCTGCTTGTTCTTCATACGCTCTATGGAAATGCCGTTCTTATTCAGCTCATAGAGGAACATGGAATGCCCCTGTGATACCTGTACCTTTGTATTTTTCAAGTAGGGCATAGCAAATCTTCTGCACCTGCTGCTTTGTCTGTTCTCTCGTTAGATTGGCTTTTGACTTTTGGTATTTCTTCTCCGCCTTGACCTCCTTTGCGATAGTCAAGTTTTTCTCCCTGCTTATTTCCTCCGCCACTTTTGCTGCCCTATTGCTCACAAAGGTGGTATCATAGACTTCTCCATAAAGACTGATGCGGTTGGCAATGATGTGAATATGTCTGTTGTCGGTGTCCTTGTGCGTTACCGCCACCCATTGATGGTTGTCAAGTCCCATTTGCTTGGCAAACAGATGGGCTATCCTCATCAATTCGGAAACAGGCAGCTTTTTCTCGTCCTGCGGTGCGATGCCTATTTCAATGCGGAGAAACTTGTTCCTGCAACGGCTGTTATAGTCGCTGACCACTTTCATTTCCTCATAGATTGCCTTTGGCTCCCTGCTGCAAAGATTGTGGAAGGCAAGCCGACTACCGAGTTTGCCTTCCTAAATATATAGTCCAAAGCGGTGCTGCCATGCGCTATTGCCTTGCATTTACCTATCATCTTTCTTCATATTTAAGACCTTATATATTTCATCATCCACACGAAAATGAGGATTGTAGAATCTCTTAAATGCCTCTTTGGCACATAGCGAAAGGTTCTGTGTAATATGTACCCATCTCTCATCTTTACTTTGATGAGGTTAGAAATCTGCCCATAGAATCTTCCTGTATGCTGAAGTATGGCAATGGCTTCCCTTTCATTGTCGGTCATCTTAGGGACGGCAATTACTTCACCATTCAGGAGTATCTCACGGCAGTAGTCTGAGAACTTCCGCCCTGTACTTTCCGACTTTGACTTGATACGTTGCTTTTCCTCTAAGGTGCATCTAACCTTGATGAACTCTGTCTTGTTCATCTTCTGCTCTTCCTTATTCTGTTGCTGCCATTGGGCAGTCTTTCCTTTGCGTCTGTTCATATATGCTTCTTTGAAAGTTAATCATTATAGATGATTCATTGTCTCTTAATTCTTGAATGCTGACCGATGAGAACGGAGTGATTACGGTCTTATCTCCCCGATAGTCTGACGAGGGGAGCTGGGCGCAGTTTGTGGGTACAAACTGACGTCTTGCAATGCTACCGAACAAACCATTTACACGTAAAACGTTTTATTGCCTAAAAACGAATGCCGTGCATTCTATGACTAACTGCATTCGTGGTATTCTCACAGAGAACTAAGCTGAAGAAAAAGGTAGAGCCTTTTAGCAAAAAGGTAGACCTATTTGCTCGAAAAGGTAGACCTATTTTGAAGAAAGGGTAGACCTTTTTCCAGAAAACCGTCTACCTTTTCTTACAGCTTACAGTCTTCTCCATTTCTCTATGTCTTCACCATATTCCTCCAGATGCTGACGAACGATGTTCTCAACGAAGCTTGAAAAGGTTGCTGCCCCTGTCGCCCTAACCTACGCACAATAAAGTCGGCACGTTCCTGTGTCTCCCTGCTCAGATAGAACTGCCTTACGATTGTTTAACTTGGTCGGCACAAGATAGGCTTGCTTGTGAAGCTTCAAGTGTTTTTCTTTCTCATCTTGGCACTGATACGTCTTTGAACAGTTGCACTCTCAGTGTTCCGTGCAGGCTCGGAGTGCATGGTATTCTCTGTGTCCTGCTTGTTTGTTGGTCTTTCTCTTTCAGGAACCGCAGTCGCTTCTTGTGAAGTAGATTCGTCCTCTGCTTCATCTTCCACGCTCAAGAACCATGAAAGGTCTTTGTCGCTCATCATAGTTTTTCTTTTTCCATTTCTATTTCATTTTTAAGTTTGACTTGTTTTGATTTCTTGTTTTGTCCTGTAATTGATATGTGTGTCTGTTCCTGCGCTTTCCGTTTCTGCTGCTCACGGACACGGCTGACATGATATTCGTTGAGATCCTTGAAGTCTTTGTAATGTATGTTCATATCCTCAACATGGAAGCCTGCCTTTATGAAATCTTGAACAGCCCTCCGTCCAGCTTCATCATTGTCAAGGAAGGCACGGATATGGGTAAGGTGTCGGTCATTCAAATAGCGGATAGTCCTTGCCACGTTGCTCACGGAGTTCATCACAAGGCAGTGGTTGGTAACCTCTTCTTTCATTGAAAGGAAGGAGAGGAAGTCCATGAAGCCTTCAAAGATACATACTGGCTCCGTTCCATCCGTGAATATCGGAGTAATGTCCTTCGGGGCTATCGTTCCCTTGAACGTCTTATCGTCCCGAAGCTCATAGCCGCCAGAGAGATTGGCAAAGCCGATGGCTTGATAGAGTCTGTTCCTTACCTCATAGCTGATACATTTGAGGAAAGGCATAGCCCTTTTTCCAAGTTGATACAGCGTTCCTTCGTAAGATAATCCTGTAAATGTGGCGGCAGGGTGTCTGATATTTCAATCAGTCTCCTTGCTCCATTTACAGCCATCACAGGTTGGGAATTATTTGGCACGAAGTCATTAAGAAAACTAGATGTGCCATTATCGGAAGCGTTCTGTCCCCAAACAACGGATAGCTTCCGATAGCGTGCATCCTCCATACGCATACAGAGGTCGATTATGCTTCCGCCCCTGCCTTCGGCATAGTCTATCCAAAGGTTCTTCTCAGTGTCCACCTTAAAACTCGGATGCGTTTCTTCCCTGAGCGGTGAACGGTACATGGCATAGGTCGGTGTTTTGCGGACAGGCCTGATACCTTTCCTTTCGAGATACTCCCACAATGGAATATCGCTTGATACGTGATAAATCTTCTTCTTTCATTGTTTTGATACTTTAATGGGTTGAATGATAATTATTTATGTTTGTCTGTTTTTGGGTTTTTACCTTTTCCAAAGTTTTTCCCCCTCAAACTTTTTTTCATCTTTCTTCTTACTACATACTATTTTTGTAATAAGTGATTGATAATCAGTATTACTTTGTAGTATAAGACAATACTACACATTCTACTACATTTGGCTACTACAAGTTTGAAAGGAGCAGGCATGGCAAGATTTTTCCTAATCTTATAGACATAGATGGGGCTACCACCATTTCTTCGTTTGCTCACCTTTATGTATCCTGCTTTCTTTAAGGCTTCGCCCATCCGCTTGGCAACAAGTGGCTGGTGAGTATAAATACCCAAATAAGTGAGTATCTCCGTAGTGGTCATTAACGAATAACTTTCATTCTCCGTTGGCTTTTTCAAAACAACGCAGCAAAAAGTTCCATCTCTGCAGTCTGTACTTGAAAGTCCTCACTCTCTCTGTATAGTTCGGCAATCTCATCATCATCAAACCAATAGCGAAAACCTGACTTTAACAGGGCTTTGGCTTCCGCATAGACATTGTCCATCGAGATAGCTTTTGCTCTCTCAATATCTATGGAAAAGCACTTCAAAGGGCAGGAACCGTCTGCTGCCCGTGAGGTCTGTCAGAAAGTCGTTGCCGTTTACCGATGCCACGAAGCTTGCCAAGTGGGGATGCTCCTCCACATACTTATCGTAGGGCATGCGGTATTTGACCATCGGGCAGGTAATGAGGTTCTTCAGCTCATTCTCGTCTCGTTTGTTGAGGGCTTTGAGTTGGTCGTCGATGTTTACGATGAGGTTTTTGCCCTATATAGGTGAGTGTGTCTTTCTCCTGCGGATATATTTTTTCCCTGTATAACTGTAACCATGCAGTTTGGACGGGCAAAGCAAATCCAAAAACGTGGTCTTGAACTTGCCCTGCTCGCCCGTCATCACGAGGCAGGTGTGGTTACAGCACTCACGGTCGTCCATTGCGTTGGCAACCACTGCCACGAGCCATTTGGTAAGATACGGCAACCACTTTTTCGGAGTTGCGGACAACCACGCAGCTTGCCAAATCGGGAATCGCTTTCAATGAAAAAGGGAGAACTACTGCTTACATCCACCAATGGCAATCCAGTGAAATACTCCTGTATGGGATTAACACGTGGAGAGAAGCTGCTCTCGATGATAGAGTATAGATTATCCGACGAGGTTATTATCCCGATGTCGTTGTCTCATCTCCCTGCGGAGCGTGTTGATTTCATAGCGACCCACCTTTGTGAAATCGCTGCTATTCATTCTGCGGTATTCGGTTCGTCCCAATACCGTGTTGTATCTGAACTCATAGCGAGAGGAGAGATAAGCTTCTATCTCCGAGTTCTTGGAAAACTTCCTTCTTGTATGAAATTCGCTGTTTCCGCCTCAGATTTGCCTTTATCTGCATTCTTCTTCATTATATGATTGGTTTGGTTTCAAAGAGTGAAGTTATGAAGAGAACAGGAAAGTGCCAAGCATTCAGGGAGTGCTTGCATAATGTTGCGTTCATTAGCAATGAAATTCTTATAGATTTTTTATGGAGATAGGGAAAAGAAAAGACTGATTTTAATCCCAAAAAGTAAAGAGTACAACAATAAGAATAGGCAAAGGCAGTAGTGTGCCCTTGCGCACGTTTGCAGTGTTCTGCACCGATATTGCAAACAATAGAATCAGCACAGAAATATGGTAGTGCTTTGACCACATCGAAAGTGCTACAAACTTTCTCTTGAATGAAGAACGATTGAGCAGGATATGCACCGCCCTATCTTTTGCAACAAACGGACGGCGAAAGAAGAAAACAGGGTAAGAATGTGCAAACGACTGCCGATAAAATGCGTTAGCTTTTCCTTCAACTTCCCGATGTTTCCTACTGTTCCCTACTGCTTTGAAGTGTGATAAACTCATCATACTTTTTGCAGGCATAAACGTGCGATGAAACGCAGAACAGACAAAAGGTGTTGTCAATACCAATAAGACAGAATTACAAACAAAATGAGAGCTCTGCAAAACCCCTTCTACAATTTGTTTTTCTTAAATATTCTTTGTACCTTTTATCGTATGAAACAAAAGTTATCCTCTCCAAGTTTTTGCTGACCTATTCCTTGGGCAAAAGAAAGGTCAAGCAGACATTCTTTTCACAAATAAATACAATCATTGATTGGGCACCTATTCGTGCTATAATAGAAGTGGCTTATACAAAAAGGCTATAAGTCTACTGGCCGGCCCAGCTATGACAGCCTTGTTTTATTCAAGATTGAATTGCTCCGCACCTGGTATGGTCTGAGTGACGGAGAAGTTGAAGAGCAGGTTAACGACCGCCTGTCTTTTAGTCGCTTTTCGCAGGTCTTGGCATGGAAGATATTGTTCCTGATAGTACTACTGTGTGCCGTTTTCGCAACATTCTTGTTGAAGCGGATTTGTATGATACGCTACTTGAGGAGTTTAATAGGCAATTGGAAGCTAAAGGAATCATTGTCAAGCGTGGCGCCATTGTTGATGCCAGCATTACGAATACGCCCCGTCGCCCCCGCGGAGGTAAGAGCTATGAGGTCGTTGAGGATAGAAAAGAGGATGAGAACATGAAGGCTTCGGAGAAAGCCATGCTCAAAGAAGTTGTCAAGCCTAACGTAGATACAGAAGCCCGTTGGGTAAAGAAGATGGGAAAGATCCACTTCGGTTACAAGCGCCACACGGTAACGGATGAAAACGGATTGGTGCTTGCCGAGGAAACGACAGCTGCCAATGAAAGTGATATGAAACACTTAGAAACACTCCTAAAGAAAGCTAAGCTACCACGGAAAGCACTTGTCTATGCCGATAAAGGATATGACTCGATGGAGAACAAAGAAACCCTCAAACGTGATGAAACTTAAAAGTCGTATCATGCATAAGGGAACAAGAGGACATGAAATTACAGAAAGGCAGCGGCGCATCAACGTTGCGATAAGTAAGATACGCTACAAAGTAGAACGCACCTTTGGTTCTATGCATAGATGGTTTGGTGCTGGAATAGCAAGATACGTTGGACTTTCAAAAGCACATGCGCAGCATATTATGGAATCCATTGCCTACAACTTGTACCCGAACACCTGGGATTATTGTGTCAAATTGTATCAAATAATATGAAAATACACCGATAAAAGATTGTTATCTACTCAAAAATAATCTCCAACGGCATCTTTTGATCAAAAATATTTATTCTTCTAAGAGTGGATGGGTGAGAATTGAGAGGATGGTAGGTTTTACAGAGGTCTCAAAATGGAAAAATATTTTGAATAAATTTGGACGTAACGTTTTTCTTTTTACATTTGCAGCGTAATGGAATGATAGAGCTTTTCTTTTTATATTAAACAACGAAGAAAACTCTTGTAAACCGACAATCACATTAGAATAAAAGAATACATTAACAATTAAACAATTTATTTCCGACCAATAAAGACAAAATAGTCCCTAAAAGGTTAAGAATAAAAAGAAACTTAAAAATCACCAGAATTTAATATGTTGCTATTTTGCAAACGTGTAAATAACTAATGATAGAAAAATAAATAGTTATGAAAAACAAGATTTCATTTTACATACCTTTTTATATTATTACTCCTTTTTAAGTATTCCTGGAAATGCACAAACTCTAAAAGGTAGAATTATTGAAGCCAATTCTCTCAAACTCCAATAGAGTTTGCTACAGTCTGCCTTTTTATAATAATGAAAAGAAAATAGTTCTATCTTCGCAAACAGATAAAAATGGAGAATTTGTTTTTCATGTTGATAAATTACAGCTTAAAGAAGTCTATGAACTACATGCTTTATATATAGGTTACCAGTCTATAATAACGAAAATAGTTTACAAACGTTGAGTGATATGGGAATAAGTTGTTTGTAGAAGACGGAAGGACATGGTAAATATTTGCCTTTTTCTGCATTCTTATCTTGTGCTTTATCCCTTTATGTGAGACCATCCGATTTTGGACAGTCATACCTTACAAGTGTATAAGCCTTTGTTCTTTTTCCAATCTACGTATTTAACGGGAGAGCCACAATGAGAACTATTTTTATATTATACTCTCTTTATAAATGTGTTCTCTACATTCTTATTCAGTAAAGGTTCCAGATGAAAAAAGAGAAAGCTTGGTATTGTTTCCACCTCTCTTTTACTTACATTATTGTGGGAACCTATTCAAATGCCTGTACCTGCATGCCTACATAACGTTCATAGTAATTACGTACATAGACATTATCTGATTGCGTATCTATCCCAAAGCGAAGACAGTTGGCTGATATGACATTACCATAACCTGCACTTCTGGGACCATTGTTAACTGGATTTGGTGTACTTGCCCAGTAATAGCCTTTTTCCTAAATCGGTTAATTTCCCATCCTTATATTGTCCAAGTGCTGGAAGATAGAAATAATCACTTCTTACTGATGATTCTGGTTTGCCAGAGATTGCTACAGTAAATTTAATATCTTTACCTAAATCCCACGTATCTGTACCTGAATAGTTTTCCTCAGAACTAAAATGTGAAATTTTGCTCTGTTTCTTTAGCCAGATGCCTCCTACATAAAGATGGTTTGCAAATACCCATAAAGTTTTGTTATCCAACCGTGGAGATCCCGCCCCAACATACCATGTAAGTGCTTCGAAGGTCGGCTCATCCTTGCATGAGTTTATAGCCTTTATCTGGACCTTATACGTGAATGCAGTATTGTACCATCTTGTGTCCGCTGATGATTTTGCATAGTTTGTATTTTCAGCGTTATTGAGTAAAGGCTGACTGCTCTCATACCCATTCCAATAATTGCTCTTTGCATCCCACATGTAATAATTGGTCTTGCGAGAAGTATATGTCGCCATGCCAAGGTCAGTCTTGATTATCTGATTCTTTCCAGCAATACATTTTATACCACTATATGTATATGAAATAGTGCTTTTTGTACCAGTTACGGAATCATATAGAGTATAAGTAACCTTAAAGGTTGAGTAAGTTCCTGGAGCTACAACCATTATGGCTGCATTCTTAGATGCTGTAGCGGTAGTAGGAATAGGGAAACCAGGTGTTGAACTTGTTCCGTTCAAAGTCAAGGTTACGCTGTCAGAAGAACTATTTGCAGCTCCTAAAACCGCTGTCGCTAAAATTGAACGTTCCAGCAAGCTTTTTCACCGTTAGCCGCTTCAACTTTGATTTGTGTTACTACAGCAGAAGCATCCAACGGCTCTTTTGAGTAGTATGGCATAAATGTTATGTACGAAGCCTTATGACTGAGAGTAAACTTATAGGATCCATCTGTTTGGCGTGTTGCAGTACCGACACCGCAGTCTCCAACAGTTCCTAACTGAGTCGCATTGTTGGCTTCGTCCTGATTCTGACTTGTTGCTATTGTAACAGTGTTACCTGAAGTGCTTGCGTTCCCTGTGTATCTAACAGGATAGCTCGCTACCGTATAAGTTCCATCGAAATAGAACTTTGCAGAAGTTGTTGTTGATGTAATATTGTTGGAACTACTTGCTGTTAGTGTAGGAGATGTTGTAGAGCCACTGTTTACCCAAATATTGTCGCTTGGAGTCCAGTAGAAATCTACCCCTGAATTATAAACGCCTGAGGTACGTGTCTTAGCCTCCGAAGTAATAGAGAAAGAAGTCTTACCTGTTAAATCCTTATCCTTAGCACTATTGCTATAATCCGCGTCACTTACATTGTCATTAGAACAAGCCGTCAGCCCCATAAGCAAGCATGTAGCAAAAACAAACTTGTGAACTTGTTAATCTTCATAATTCTTATTGATAATTATTTTTGGGTTAATCTGGTTCAACATCAAACCTGTTAGTGTTGTCATCATCTGCCTTTTTCGTGATCAGACTCAAAGGGTGAGTTTGTCCCCATGATTGGTTCTGCCGATACAGGAATAACTGAAAGCTCAGGGGCAACAGTATTCCCTTTTTACATAATTTTTTCTTTGCATATCTGTATATGATTATATCCTCTCTAATCTACAGTGGCATCTCTGTAAATCACATTATTTATTGATAGACGTCATCGGTTTAGTTGGGCAAAAAGTATTTATACTTTTTCAGATAAATAAGTTTATCTCCCTCACGATTTAGATAATAAAAGGTTATATTTATAAAATATTTAACCTAGACATTTCTTATCTTCTGCTACATTCTTGGCGTATAGGTCACATTTTTACCATAAGTCTCTTACATCAAAACTATTCGATAAAAATATAGCTGCCAGAAAGAACTTGCCTTCTAACAGCTATATGATATTACCTAAAATCTAATCGTTTACATTTTTCAATTATTTTATGTTTTGAACTAATCGGCTCATACATCCCTGATTAGAAACGGACCTATCATTCGACCTAATATATGTGTATGTAAATCTTATATGCGCCACGCTGTTTGTGTTATAAGAAGAAGTGGAGAAAAGAATCCATCAAAACTTATTTTCCTGTCATTGCTATCATCATCTTTAAGCATGTAATCATTTAATATTTACTCTATTACGAGAATTGTTAAAAGTGACAGCAACTTAAAACTAAAACTAACTGTATATAAATAGTCATCCCTTAAAAACTATATTTCAGCATAAAGCCTGTACTGACAAGCTCTATGCTGATTCTTTTTATAAGGTCCAAAAGAACTCTCATAGCTCTTTTGAAGTTATATGCTGCTGCAGCTAATAATACATTGATAGCATCTCCTTTCACACCTTTATAAAAGTTGCGAGATAATCGGTGGTCTGCTTTAAGATGTCCTATTGTTGGTTCTATACCTGCTCGTTTACAAAATAGTTTGTGTTTCTTTCTCTTTTGGTAGTAGCTGTCTTTAGCTTTAGGAGTGTCTGGGATGAGTATCTTTGTCTGCCCAATCTGCTTTATACCTCTATACCCTCTATCTCCTGCTAACTTATCAACCTGCTTTCCTGTCATCCTTTGGGTTTGTTCCAACGTCTTTTCGATAGTATGCCCATCATATTCATTCCTAAAAGAACATGCACCAATAATAAGTCCTGACCATGAGCGAAGAATAGATACTTTATTGCCAAACTCATATTGCTTATGTTCCTTACCTTTGCTGATGCAAACTACATCTGGTTCGTGCAGAGAATATACTTTGTTCTTTGACTTCCTATTCTGAGAAAGAACTTTGTAATATAGCTCAAACATTTTTCTCATACCCTTTCTTTTCCCTCAAGATTACGCTCTAGTTCTCTTACTAATCTTCCTGCTATGGTTCTTAGTTGTCTATCTGCCTTAAGAGCTTTCTTACGATTCTTGGGATGATTACGAAAACGTTGGGAACGGTAAATCCCTTTCAACGTACGCGTGTAACTCTGTCGTAGAGGAAGACACTTGTCATGAACTATCTTCAGAACGTTTTTGATTATCTTTTTATGCCACTTCGCATCTGTAGGATAGGTTATATTCTTCTCCTGCACGGTAGAATCAATAAAAGCCGTATCAAAATGATCTTCGTCATCATGGTCGGTATTAACACGGATGCTCTCTGCTAATATTAACTCCATACCTTCCTCACCTATACGATTTCTGAAGTGAACTAACTCGGAAGCGTCGCAGGGTTGTTTTGGCATAAATTCAAGTCCACCACAAAAATATTGATAGTAAGCATTCTCACTCCATTGATATACCACCATTTCATCTGAAACATTACGCAAATGTTTTAAGATTAAAAGACCACACATCAGGCGAATAGGATGAGCCGGGCGACCATTAGTATTGCAATACAATGGAGAAAAAGCATTTTCAAAACACTCCCAATTAATCTTATTACTAAGTTGGAAAAGGGGATGTTGATGACTAAGCATGTCCTCTAAAGAAGAGAACATAGAGAGCTGTTTGGATGTACGTTTAAGCATAAATATCTGCAAGATTTATAATGTAAAGGTACAAAAACTTGCAGATATTTGCAAAATAATTTATAGGATAATATACTATGAATCAGAGGAATATTAGGTTTTATAAGGGAGGACTATATATGCTTATCTATTGGC
>BNJV01001828.1_pt1 | contig 14894 bp, 20 predicted proteins | sample 8540591 | NCBI WGS metagenome assembly BNJV01 (sample SAMD00202457, study PRJDB9452) | human saliva metagenome | host: Homo sapiens
GTATCTAAATCAAAAATATGTATAAAAATAGCTTAAGATATTTTAATTGATACAATTTTTAGTGCTCTAATCATTGTCACTATCATATGTATTAAGGTTTAATCTATGTTAAGTGGTCTTATTATTGGAGTGCTCTTTGGCATTCTATTACAACGTTCTCAATTCTGTTTTGTTTCTGGCTTTCGGAATATTTTTTTACACAAAAACCTCCGATTCCCAACCGCACTTTTTATCGCAATATCTATTCAATCCATAGGATTTTTCACACTGCAACATTATGAGCTTATTGAGTTGCCCAATGGGGAATTTTCTCTATCTGCGACTGTATTGGGTGGACTTCTCTTGGCCTCGGCTATGGCATCTGCTGGTTGTTGTGGTAGTGGCACATGGTTTCGTAGTGGTGAAGGCATTGTAGGGTGCTGGTTGGCGTTGTTTAGTTTGCGATAACGGTGGCATCTGCACAAAGTGGCATGCTAAAAACATTGGCTTGCGCCGTTACTTCAACAAAAATATGGTGACCGATAACTTCACCAAAAACTGCAACATAACCCATGGTGGCTAGTCATCTCTTTTATGCCTTTATTACGGTACTACTGCTTATATATCAAATACGACATCCTCGCTATAAATTCCAAGATCCTAATAAACGTTTCAAATACTTACCTCTATTCACTGGTGCAGCATTGATAGGCATGCTTGGTGTGCTGGCATGGTATTTAAGTGTACAAACCGGACGTAATTATGGCTATGGTATTGCTGTACCTACAGCCAATGTCATTCAATATATTGTGACGGGTCAACAGCGCTATCTAAACTGGGGAAGCTTTTGATTTGTTATAGGTATTATCATAGGTTCCTTTGTCAGTGCTAAAGTTTGTGCTGATTTTCAAATTAACTCTTCCACCACCAAATATGCTATTCCGCCGTTTACTAGGTGGAGTGGTAATGGGTATCGGTGCTAGTTTGGCTGGGGTTGCACAGTGACAAATTCATTAGTTGCTACCGCTTATTTTTTTCTGCCCAAGGATGGATCGCTACAGCGATGATACTTATTGGGGTTTGGCTCACACTTTCTTATTTTCAAAAACAACACAATGTCGAATTTAATATTCAAGGAGAATATGATGAAAAACAAAGTTGCTTTTATTACTTGGAGGAGTAGCCTTTATTAACGGCTTGTGAACAAAAATAAAGTCACCGAAATTAGCACAGAAGAACTTCTCAAAAATATCGATAACCCTACTTATTTGATTGTAGATACTGTCACGACAGTCTGTACAACGGATTTAAAGATCAAAACGCCACCAAAGGTGGACATATTAAAGGTGCGATTCAATTTACGACAGCATGGTTAGATTATATTGCTGATGATAAATTTGAAAATTTTGCTAAAGACAAAGGAATTAGTAAAGATAAAAACAATTGTTTTCTATGACAGCAATTTGGATGATTTACAACGTATCAGCACTGAATTTGCTGCTAAAGGTTATAAGGTAAAAATCTTTAAAGAATTTATTAATTATGCCAATGCCGACTACCCGCTTGAGTCATTTCCAAACTATCAATTAAGCGTATCACCTCAATGGCTGAATGCAGTCATTCATGGAGAAAAACCAGAAACTTACACGAATGATAAACTCATGGTATTTGAAGTATCTTGGGGTGATTTGGAGAAAGCTAAATCCCTACACTCAACATATTGTTGGGGCGTACCATTTTAATAATACGGATTGGATCGAAAAACGATCCTGTTTGGAATTTATCTACGCCAAAAATTATTGAACAAAACTTAATTAAAAACGGCATTACTAAAGACAAAACGATTGTGCTTTTACTCAGAAAATCAACTCGCTGCTTTACGAGTATTATAGGGCGTTAAAATGGGCTGGTGTAGAAGATGTCCGTTTCCTAAACGGTGGTTTAACCGGTTGGGTCGATGCGACTTTACCTACCGAAACTCAAGTAAATATCCTACTCCTGTCGCAAGTTTCGGCACAACTATTCCTCAACATCCTGAAATCAACCTTTTCAATGCCTGATGATGTCATTAAAGCGCAAAAGGAAAAATGGCTTGAAGCTAATTAGTAATCGTTCAGCGGATGAATACACCGGAAAAATAAGTGGTTATGATTATATTCCCGGAAAAGGTGAACCCTATGGTGCAATATGGGGATTTGCGGGTACAGATTCATCAAACTCTTGCCGATTACTACGACCCCGATCATACATTGCGTAATCCGTTAGAAATCATCGAACTTTGGAAACAACAAGGTATTAACAAAGATGATCATCTGCATTCTATTGCGGTACAGGCTGGCGTGTTAGCGGTACCTTGGTTTATGACCAAGATGATGGATGGAAAAATACTTTATGTCTATGATGGTGGCTGGAATGCTTGGCAAATGGATTCAAAATATCCAGTACAAAAAGGCGCCCCTAACAATATGAGTAAACCTGATGCAATAATGATTTTGGCAAGATTCAGAAAAAGGTAACTCTTGTAAAAGCTAATACATCAAGATAAACAAGGCCGCAGAATAGTCATATTTATGCGGCCTTTTTCCATTTAATTTACAACAAAGCATGCAAATTTGTCGAATAATCTCTATAATGTAGTCTTTAATATTGGAAAATAACATTAGAAATAGAATGACTGATATTAATACCGTTCTCGCAGAACTAAAACGCGGTACTGATGAGATTCTTTCTGAAGCAGATTTAATCGAAAAACTGAAAGAAAATCGCCCACTTAAAATTAAACTTGGTGCAGACCCTACTGCTCCGGATATTCACTTAGGGCATACCGTGGTATTAAACAAACTTCGCCAATTCCAAACAATTAGCCACGAAGTCTATTTCTTAATCGGTGATTTTACTGGTATGGTCGAGTGACCCATCTGGTAAAACACTACTCGCCCACCAGCTTAGCCGTGAAGATGCGCCGCAATGCGGAAACCTATAAAGAACAGATTTACAAAATTCTAGACCCACAAAAACAAAAATCGTATTCAATTTCCTGAATGGTTGGGTAAATTGGGTACTGAAGGGATGATCCGTTTAGCGAGCAACTACACCGTAGCGCGTATGCTAGAACGTGATGACTTCAAAAAACGTTTTGGTAACAATCAACCTATCGCAATTCATGAATTTATTTACCTTTATTACAAGGCCATGACTCTGTTGCTTTAGAAGCAGACGTGGAAACTTGGTGGTACAGACCAAAAATTCAACTTACTTGTTGGTCGTGAATTACAAAAATCAGCCGGTCAGAAACCACAGGTAGCGATTACGCTTCCATTACTTGTTGGTCTAGACGGTGAGAAGAAAATGTCTAAATCATTAGGCAAACTACATCGGCGTGACAGATGCACCAAGCGATATGTTCGGTAAAATCATGTCAGATCTCGGATGAATTAAGTGGGACTGGTATAACTTACTTTTTCCGTCCACTCACTGAAATTGCGGAATTAAAAGCTGAAGTGGCAAATGGTAAAACCCACGTGATGTGAAAGATTTTATTAGCCAAAGAAATCATCGCGCGTTTCCATGATGAAGCGGCGGCAGAGGCAGCTGAGCAAGACTTTATTAACCGTTTCCAAAAAGGTGCAATGCCGGATGAAATGCCTGAATTCACCTTTGAAGGCGAAATTGGTTTAGCGACCTTATTAAAAGAAGCGGGACTGGTTCCTTCTACTTCTGAAGCGATTCGCTCAGCGAAACAAGGTGGTGTGAAAAATCACGGTGAAAAAGTCGAAGACATCGAAAGCCAACGCACCGAAAGGCACGAATGTTTACCAAGTCGGTAAACGTAAATTCGCACGCGTAACCATCGCATAAAACACCTATGAAAATGACCGCTCTTTTAAGTGCGGTTATTTTTAACTGATATCCACAGACAGAAGGAAAATATATGAGCCAAAAATCTGGGAAACCGGTGATGCGGTTGTCGATCTTATTCCTGACGGTGAAAATCATTATTTACGCTGTGCCGGTGGTGCGCCTGCAAATGTGGCAGTTGGTGTCGCGCGTTTAGGCAGCCCGAGTGCCTTTATTGGTCGCATAGGTATGATCCGCTTGGCCAATTTATGCAAGATACCTTAAATGCGGAAAAGTGAATACACAACATATGATTTTAGATCCGCAAAACATCGTACCTCTACTGTTATAGTTGGATTTAGATAATGGCGAACGCAGCTTTACCTTTATGGTAAAACCCAAGTGCAGATCAATTCTTACAAGCCAGCGATTTACCGCCTTTCCAACAAGGTGAATGGCTACATTGCTGCCTCTATCGCGCTCGATCAATAATCCATCTCGCGAAGCGACGTTCGAAGCCATTCGTCGCATTACAGCTGCTGGTGGTTTCTTCTCTTTCGACCCCAATTTAGCGTGAGTCACTTTGGTCTAGCCTAGAAGAAATGAAAAACCGTGGTCATGGAAGCCGTTGCATTAGCTGACGTATTGAAAATTTTCTGAAGAAGAATTAACGCTTTTTAACCAATACTGACAGCCTTGAAAAAGCCTTTGAAAAAGTGACCGCACTTTATCCTGACAAATTGATTATCGTGACCTTTAGCAAAAGATGGTGCGCTCTATCACTAGAAGGTAAGAAAGATGTGAGTTGCCGGAAAAGCCTTTCACAACCGGTTGATACAACGTGCAGGTGATGCCTCGTTGGTGGTCTGCTTGCAGGTCTTTCACAGCATCCAAACTGGAAAGGAAAATGAGGTGCTTGTGCAAATTATCCGTCAAGCCATCGCTGTGACGCCTTGCTATGACAGCAAAAGGGGCGATGTCTGCGCTACCAAATCAAAACACAATTAGCCGCCTTCCTAATAGCGAATTAGCTAAAGGTGCAAAATTATCTGCACCTTTTTATTTATGAAGATAATTTAGAGATATTTATGAAACTTTGGTATTCCAACTCTAGCCCTTATGCAAGAAAAAGCCCGTGCCGTAGTACAATATCATCAATTACAAGATCATGTTGAATTACTTCTCACGACAAGTGGTTTAGATAAGAATTCCCCCCATAATTTAGACAATCCTCTTGGTCGTTTACCTGCATTACAACGAGAAAATGGTGAGTGGCTTTATAACAGTTCTCTCGATTGCAGAATATCTTGATAACATCGGTACTCAACCTCACTTTTATGGGAAACAAAGAGACACGTTGGGAAATTCTCCGTTTACATTATTTAGCCGATGGTATTTTAGAGAATGAAATCATCCGTAGCACCTGAAAAATGCCTTCGTCCACAAGAACAATGGTGGCTTTTGAACGTCATCAACAGATTTTTGACCGTACAGAACGAAGCTTAATCGAGCCAAAAAGCCATTGATATCTTTGGTGAACAATTAAATATCGGTACATTGAATGCTGTATGTGCGATTGATTTCCTACTATTCCGCGATGCTTGGACTCATGCTTCACAACATGAAACCATCAAATCATTAAAAACATGGGCTGAAGCAATGAATCAACGCTATGATTGCTTTAAAAATACTTACCAAAAATAAGATTGAAATTATGATTATTTTCAATAATGGGCAAATACAAAAAGCATTCTAGCCGCAGAAAAAGGCGAGCTCGCAGAAATTGCTGAAACCGTGCAAAAAGACAAAGATTTTTCGACCGCACTTTCATACGTGCCCCACCAACTGGCTTTAATGAATGATCCGAATGGTTTGATCTTTCGATGGCGAGAAAAGTATCATCTGTTCTACCAATGGTTTCCATTCGATGCAATTCACTGATGAAACATTGGAAGCATTTAATCACGAAAGATTTCCAAACATTATCAATCAGCAGATGATCTGATTCCCTTGCGAGCTTTTTGAGTCTCACGGCTGTTATTCGAGTGGCGCTTTAAAAGTCGGTGATAAATTGGCCATGTTCTATACCGGCAATACCGTCGTTCAAGCGACAATCAACGCGTGCCTTATCAAAAATTTAGCGATTTTCGATCTCAACGGAAATTGCTTAGCAAACGTCCGTTAATTGAAAAATGCGCCTGAAGGTTATACAGAGCATGTTCGCGATCCTAAACCGTATTTTAACTGAAGACGGCAAAATCTGTTTTATCTGCGGCGCACAGCGAGAAAAACCTCACAGGAACAGCCATTATTTTTGAAATGGATGATCTGAAGAGTACGCCTCGCTTATTAGGGTCGAGCTTTCCTTACCTGCTTTTGACAATACAAACGTGTTTATGTGGGAATGCCCTGACCTATTGAAGCTCGGCGATAAAGATGTGTTTATTTGGTCACCACAAGGTAAAGATCGGGAAGCGCATCAATACCAAAATAATTACCATGCGACTTATGCTGTGGGTATTAACGGATTTAACTTTGAAGCAGAATATATCGGCGAGTAGATCAGGGCTTTGATTTCATGCTCCACAAACATTTGCTGGCTTAGATAATCAAAAACTCATGCCGTGCTTTTTCGGTTGGATTGGTTTGCCAGATTTAACTTATCCAACAGATAAATTTAAATGGCACTCAGCTTTAACCTTTGCCAAGAGAATTGCGCTTTAGAAGGGTACGAAAATTCTATCAACGCCCGATTGCATAAAAATATACGAAAATCTGACCGCACTTTCTGCGCTTCATACTCGATAAAAGAGAGATTGCAATTTAGATCGTGCGTATCTTAAAATTTGAGGTAAATAACCAAGCCTTTGGCTTTAACCTCTTCCAAAATGAAAAAGGACAGTCACTGCGTCTATCTTATGAAAAATGGCTTGACTTTGCTTAGATCGCAGTCAAAAGCGAACAAAACGGAATTAATGGATTGATATGAAACGTTTCTGAAATTGAAAATTTGCAGACGATTTGGAATTTTCTTTGATCGCTCAATTATTGAAATTTTCTCGTAATCAGGGTGAAAAAGCATGACATCAAGATTTTTCATCGAGAATAGAGAATACAATAGTCGTATCGTCGTTAGATTTAACGATCGGTTATTTACCGACTGATTTCACATATTTAAAAGATTTTTATGCAAGAAACCATTTCAATTTATCAAGATAAGCAAAAATGTCCTTTTGTTTTAACAGCTTTCTTTTCATTGTCGCTGTACGATCGGCACCAAGTGAACCGCTGTAAATACTGGAACATTGGGCTACTCTAATCAGCGAACAGGAAAAATTTATATCAGATTGATAATAACTATCGTAGTGAGCAATTAGAAGCCCAATCTGGAAGTGTTATTAAATAAATTGAATATTCACACTATTGTGAATTTACGCTTTTTGACCGTAATGATGATAAACAAGCATTTGTCATACTAAGATCAATTTTGATTAATACCCCATTACTTACTTGGTCAATCAGCCCAGATGAAGTAGCTGATATTTTGTGGCAAATTAAACAAATATCATGGTGCGGTTTTAGTGCATTGCTATCATGGAGCTGACAGAACAGGCTTAATTGTCGAGCCACCGTGTGATTTATCAACATTGGGATCTCAACGAAGCCAAACGTGAAATGCAACAAGGTCCTACGGCTATCATTCTGTTTGGAAAAATATTGATAATTTCTTCACGCAAGAAAAATATGGCTAAGATCAAAAGCCGAATTAGATAAACGTTCTAACACAACAAAATAGAACATGAATAAAAGTGCAGTTAAAATTAACCGCACTTTTATTTCCAACCATGTTCTCTTATTAAGTAATGACTATGTTTGTTCAACAACAAAACGCAACACCATCCAATCTTGTGGTCTAATTTTCATTAATTGCCTTTTTAACGGGGAATTGCCTCTGCGTTTCAGACGCCGACCTGAGTTTGTATCTCTCTAAGATTCAAGTTTCACCTTTTTGTGGGCTTGTTTCTATTCCATCAATGCCATTATTGGCATTCACTATTGAGCCACAAATTTGGCGAAATATTCTGATAAGCAAGATGATCGTCGCAAAGTGATGATTGTTTGCTGTCTTGCTTGCGGTATTGATGTTTGATTTGCTTATAGTGAAATTATTACTGTGTTGATTATTATCGGTACAACATTGTTAGGATTAGGGCTCATCCGCTAATCCGCAATCTTTGCTTTAGCAAGAGAATATGCTGAAAGTAGTCATCGTGAAGCGGTGATGTTCACCACACTATGCGAACTCAGATCCCATTGGTTTGGATTGTGGGGCCTCCACTTTCCTTTTTCATTGCGCTAAACTGGGGCTTTGATTATATGTATTTGATGGCGGGTTCTGCTTTTTACTATGTGCAGGTGTCAGCAAATTATTGCCGAAAATTTCGTCAAAGCAGTTAAAAAATCAAGAGATTTTAGATAATACGCCACCAAGAAAAAGTGTGATTTACTTGTTCATCGCTAACCTATTACTTTTGGACCTGTAACAGCATGTATCTCATCAATATGCCATTATTTGTGACTTAATGAGTTACATTTAGCAAAAGAATTAGCAGGAACATTACTGGAACTGCTGCAGGGATTGGAAATCCTCGTGATGATATTAGCGGGTTATCTCACCCAATACTTCAGTAAAAACGCTTGATGACGATTGCTTAATTTCAGGTCTAGCCTTCATTCAGCTTTATTATTCACTGAGCAAACGCAGCTTATCGTTACAAATGCTTAATGCGATTTTTATTGGTATTATTGCTACCATTGCATGGTGTATTTCAAGATGACGACTAAAATGGGAGCAGCCACTACGCTATTCATAACGCGGCAAAAGTAGCTGGATTATCGAGCGACTGATAGGTATCTCTACGGAAATTTGGCATTACAATTCTGTTTTTATGTCGCTGTGGCGTTAATTTTTATCAGCATAATCTGTATGTGGAAAGTCAAATCTGTTTAATGAGAATAGTGCGGTCAATTTTGACCGCACTTACTTTTACACTATCTTAGCGCCATGCTTTTGAATTGGTTAATCAATCCATTTGTTGAGCTATCATGGCTTGAGACTTTCTCTTTGTCTGCCAATTCAGGAAGAATTCGGTCTGCTAATTGTTTACTCTAATTCACGCCCCCATTGGTCGAAACTGAAGATATTGAAAATCACACCTTGTGTAAAAATTTTGTGTTCATACATGGCAATTAATGCACCGAGAACAAAATGGTGTAATTTTTGCACTAAAATAGAGTTGGTCGGTTTGTTACGTAAAGACTTTACCTCAATGAGCATCAAATGCTTTACCCGCTTTCGAAATTTACGTTTGACTTTCTTTTGTCACTGCAAGGCTTCAGTTTGCAAAAGAAGTTTGATAATAATTTGCGATGATCACCAATGGATTATGACTTTTGTGCCGGCGCGATAAAGTCACAAGGATTAACATCGTACTCTGGTGAATTAATTGATAGAACGCATGCTGACCATTTTGCTACCTGGTTCACCCCTAAAATAATTGGGGCCGGTTTGATAATCACGGATAACATCGCCATTACGATCGACATATTTACTCGTTTGACTCCATATTGCCTTGTTGGAAGTAAGCGGCAAAACGTGTAAATATTGGTCATAAGGTAAAATTGCTTCAGTTTGTGCACCAAGAAAGTTAGTATTCCATAAGCCAACCAATGCTAATGTTGCAGGAATATTTTTTTCCAATGGTGTAGTACGGAAATGTTTATCCATTTCATGCGCACCACTTAAGAGTGCTTCAAAATTATCAAAGCCGATTGAAAGTGCGATAGAAAGACCGATTGCAGACCATAAAGAATAACGACACCAACCCAATCCCAGAACTCAAACATATTATTGGTATCAATACCAAATTCTGCTACCGCTTTACCATTGGTCGAAAGTGCAGCAAAGTGTTTTGCCACCGCGCTGTTATCTTTCGCTGCCGCTAATAACCAATCGCGTGCAGAATTCGCATTGGTCATGGTTTCTTGTGTAGTAAAGGTTTTAGAATACTCAAGAAAAGTGTCGTTTCAGGATTTATTTTTCAATGTTTCAGTAATAGTGTACCATCTACGTTTGAAAATGAAGTGCATATTCAAGTGATTTTTGTAAGGACGAAGCGCTTCAGTCACCATGTAAGGACTCCCAAGTCCGAACCACCGATACCCAATATTCACCACATCAGTAATCGCTTTTCCGATAACCTTTCCATTCACCTGAAATCACACGCTCACAGAACGCACTCATTTTCGCTAATACGGCATCTACTTGGCATCACATCTTGCCATCTACATAGACAGGTGTATTTGAACGGTTACGAAGTGTGCGTATATACAGCTCTGATTTTTCTGTACGATTAATTTTTCTCCCCGCAACACATAGCATTAATCGCTCATCTAATGCAGACTCTTTAGCTAATTGACGAAGTAATTTGAGGGTTTCTTTGATTAATTTTATTTTTGAAAAATCCACTAAGATTTGATTTTCAAAAGCTAAAGAATAGTCATTAAAACGATTTTTCTTCTTGCTAAACAAATCAGCAATCGTGGTATGAGCCAGTTGAGATTGGTGAGCTTCAAGCGCTTTCCACGCTTGTGTATTGCTGATTGATGTTTTTCATGAATACTTTTTAAAAATTGAATTCTTTACATTTTTGCTTTCTTGCAAAAATAATTAATCGACATATTCTGTTATAACACGCAAGTTAATTTTGTAATCAATTCATAGCTTTAAAATACCACTGTATTTAGCTACCGTTTCAATTGGTAATTCTCTACCCCATAAAATCACTCATCACCGACTTTATCTTTGGCTATCTGCACCTAAATCTACCGTTAGCATATCCATCGAGACTCGACCGACAATAGGAACAATACGACCATTTAGATAAACTATGCGTACCTTTCTAGCACATCACGCGGATATCCATCACCGTATCCAATAGCAACAACACCAATTTTAGTATCTTTCGACTGGTCCAAATGCCACATGTCATCAGGTCTCACCTTTTTATGTTCACGTGCAAGCAAAGATGACGTTAAATTCATCACAGGAGTTAAACCAAATTCTGCCCCCAACAGTATCCGCTGGTGAAATACCATACATAATAATCCCTGGGCGAATACAATCTAAATGTGCTTCTGGCCAGAATAGAATCCCGCCTGATGCCGCAATGGTTCGTTCTCCTACTTTATCTTTTGTCGCCTGAAGGAAACGATCGAGCTGAACTTGAGTGTAATCAGAATCTAATTCATCTGCTCGACTAAAATGACTCACAAAACCTAAGTGCGGTTGAATTTGAGGAAGTTTTTTCAGCTCTTGATAAAAATAATCCACTTCATCAAGTGACACCCCAAACGGTCATACCGGTATCAATCTTTAACCAGACTTTAATTGACTTGGTACTACAGCTCGTTTTAATGCTTCAGGCTGTTCACGGTTATGTACCACCGTTTCAATGTTATTTACCGCAATAATCGGTAAGTCTTTTTCATCAAAGAATCCTTCTAATAATAAGATCGGTTTGATAATACCGTTAGAGCGTAACGATAACGCCTCTTCTAAACGCGCTACGGCAAAGCAATCTACCATGCTTCTAAAGCAGATGAGACAAAATACCACACCGTGACCATATGGTTTGCTTTTCTACCACTGCAATAATTTTGCTATGTAGCGCTTTTTCTTTAATAACTTGTAAATTATGTTTTAAGGCAAGCGAACTAATTTCGCTGTTGCCGGTTTTTACGTTCATTTTTCTAATCCGTTATCTCTCTGCCTAATAATCATCTCTGTATTCACGCTGTTCGGCAAGGTTATCAAAGCGTGAGAATTGACTGTTAAATGCTAAACGTACACGACCAATCGGACCGTTACGTTGTTTACCAACAATGATTTCAGCCACCCCTTTATCTTCAGAATTATCGTTATACACTTCGTCACGATAAATGAACATAATCAAGTCAGCATCCTGCTCAATAGAGCCTGATTCACGCAAGTCTGAGTTTACTGGACGTTTATCTGCACGTTGTTCCAATGTACGGTTAAGCTGGGAAAGAGCTACAACGGGGACTCTAATTTTTTCGCTAATGCTTTTAACGAACGGGAAATCTCCGCAATTTCTAAGGTACGGTTATCTGAAAATGCAGGGGCGCGCATTAATTGAAGGTAGTCCACTGATAATCATGCTCAAACCATTGTTTTCGCGGTACACACGACGTGCTCGAGAGCGCAATTCTGTTGGGGTTAAACCTGAAGAATCATCGATATAGTTATAGCTTTAAACATCCCAAACACGCTGGCAATTTTGCTCCATCTCCGTCTCATCCAAATTTTGACCAGTACGAATTTTTGGTTTGGTCCACTGAGTTAGAGAGGCAATCATACGCATCATGATTTGTTCCGCAGGCATCTCTAAACTGAATACCAACACAGGCTTATCACTTGCCATGGCGGTATTTTCACAAAGGTTCATCGCAAACGTGGTTTTACCCATAGAAGGACGAGCTGCGACAATGATGAGGTCTGAAGGCTGTAAACCTGCTGTTTTCTTATCTAAGTCAACAAAGCCCGTTGTGACCCCTCGTCACACCACTATGATTTTTCGCTTACTTAAGGTATCAATTTCTACAGTACTTTCCAATAGCTGATCACATTTTCAGGCCCTTCAGTTGAAGAACTGCGTTTTTCAGCGATCGTAAAATACTCTTTCAGCTCATCCAACACCATTTTGATGTCTTTGCCTTTAGGCGAATAACTGTTTTCTGCAATACGATTCCCTTACGGTAATAAGCTCACGCAAAATCGCTTTTTCACGTACGATTTTCGCATAAGCCAAAATATTGATAGCATTTGGGGTGTTATTGAAAAGATCTGCAGATAAGCAAAGCCCCTCACAGAATCACTGATACCTTGGCTTTATAGGGCTTGATCATAGTAGATTAACCAATCGGCGTTTGTTGTGCATTAATTTCTTCCATGGTTTGAAGATGGCTTTTATGTGCAAAAGTGTACCTCAGTAATGACCTTTCTGCAATGCCATCCCAATGCTGATTACTCAACATAATACCGCCAAGAACGGCTTGTTCAGCTTCAGTGGAATGAGGCGATACTAACTTGTTCAGTTTTCTGATCAGAAGATTGGATTTGTCAAACAGTATGCCATAAGGATTTCCAATTTAAACTATCCATGCTTATGGATACCGCAAACACGAGGTGGTTTTAAGAAAAGAGTGCAGTCATTATTTTCAATATTTTAGATATACGGTGGAAAATCCACGCTCTTTTTCATTCCTAGGAATGCTGATTATTCAACAGTCAGCACGACAAACGTTAGTTGCAACCCTTCCATCGATTCACCCTGCGTTAATAAACACGATCATCCTTGAAACTAAAGATCTTTTCTTTTAATAGGTTAATCGCGGCTTTTTGCACCGCAGAGCTACGAGATTCACCATCAAAATGAACTGGTGTGACACCGCGGTACAATGCGCAACGGTTTAATGTTTCTTTGAACACGAGAAAGTGCGAAAAGATTGGTAAACCTGAGCTAATAGTGACATTAATAATGGTGTACGACCAGAGTGGTTTAATGTAATGATTGCGTAATGTCTATGGTTCGCTGCATACATCGCAGACATTGCTACAGATTCTTCAATATCTCTGAACCTCACGATCTAAACGGGTGATGAGAAACATTGATGCTAGGCATTTTTCAACTCCAAACATACGCGAGCCATTGTCGACAGTTTCAGTTGGATATTGACCCGTTGCAGTTTCTGCTGAAAGCATTACCGGCATCATACATCTAATACCGCATTTGCCATGTCCATTACCTGCATCGAGTTGGCATTGCCGTTGATCATTGACTCCATCATTTGAGTTGCAGGATTACCGCACGGTTTAATTGACGAACGACGAATTAATTTTTCTGTACGCCAACCAATTCAGGTCACCGATTTCAACACCTAAGTCACCACGCGCAACCATGATTACATCAGAAGCAAGGATGATATCGTCCATTGATGCATCATCAACTACGGTTTCTAGCACGTTCAACTTAGCAATGATTTTTGCATCTAAAACCTGCTTTGTTTTGCTAACTCACGTGCATAGTTTAAATCTGCACCTGAACGTGGGAAAGACCGCCAAGAAATCCACACCGATACGTGCCGCAGGATAATATCTGGCTTTATCTTTTCAGTTAATGCATCTGCAGATAAGCCACCACCTAATTTGTTGATCCCTATTGTTTTGATAATGGACCACCAACAGTCACTTCAGTAAATACTTTTTGCACCTTCTGTAGAAAGTACTTTAATTGAACACGGCCGTCATCTATCAAAAGAATATCGCCTGGCACAACATCTGTGGAAGTGTTTTATAGTTCAAACCTACGCTATGATTACCTTCACCTTTGGTAATTCCGCATCAAGAATAAATTTATCACCAACATTTAAGAAAATTTTGCCGTCTTTAAAGTAGAAACACGAATTTTAGGACCTTGTAAGTCACCCAAATTGCCACGTGTTTTACCTAATTTCTTCGCGATCGCACGAACACGCTCAGCACGCTCAATATGATCATCTGCGTACCGTGAGAAAAAGTTCATACGCACAACATTACGCCTGCTGCGATAATTTTTCAAGATTGTTATCCGATCTGTTGCGAAATCATTGTGCATACAATTCTTCGTTCTTAATTTTCTAGACATTATCTAAACCCACAAATGGTTACAATTACTAAAGCTTTTTAAATTTTCGGCTCATCCGATAAAAACGCTGCGCATTATACGCTTAAACCCGTACAAAATCAAAACAAACTCACTGAGACTTTTTAAATCAGATTTGCTATTTTTAGCAGCCAAATTTAACTTAAAAACAAACCTCTTGTTTTCATCCTTAAAACCGTTTTATCATCTGCCACATCTTTTACGCGACTATAGCTCAGTTGGTTAGAGCACCCACCTGACATGGTGGGGTCACTGGTTCGAGTCCAGCCAGTCGCACTATTTGCATCCCAAGCT
>BNJV01000946.1_pt1 | contig 14866 bp, 27 predicted proteins | sample 8540591 | NCBI WGS metagenome assembly BNJV01 (sample SAMD00202457, study PRJDB9452) | human saliva metagenome | host: Homo sapiens
TAAATTTTTATAGAATATAAAATAAGTTAACTTAACATGTATATTTGTGAATATTCTTATAAAAAAATGTAAGAAATCCTTTAAAATAGGCATTTTAAAGCCTTTTAGGCCTTATCATATCCCTTGTAATGCATATTAATTTGTGATACTATTAGCTTGTAAGCGATACCAATATCAGTTTGGTACACACGAGAAAAAAAGGAGGATACACATGTCTTCACATCCAATTCATGTTTTTCTCAGAAATTGGGAAACTGAAAAAGTTATGTTGCACCGTCCGGGTCAAGAATTAGAAAACTTGATGCCAGATCACCTTGAGAGGTTGCTCTTTGATGACATCCCATTTTTTTAGCAGATGCCCAAAAGTGAACACGACGCCTTTTGCTCAAGCACTCCGTGACGAAGGAATCGAAGTGCTCTATCTTGAACAATTGGCTGCTGAATCATTAACTTCTCCAGAAATACGCGACCAGTTCATCGAAGAATATCTCAACGAAGCAAATATTCGTGGTCGACAAACCAAAAATGCCATCCGAAAAACTGCTTCATGATATTGACGACAACCTTGAACTGATCAAGAAAAACAATGGCAGGTGTTCAAAAAAAGTTGAATTACCTGACATCCCTGAAGAAGGCAAAAGGATTAACTGACTTGGTTGAATCTGACTATCCGTTTGCCATCGATCCCAATGCCAAACCTTTACTTCACTCGCGACCCATTTGCGACTATCGGGAATGCAGTATCACTCAATCACATGTACGCCGATACACGCAATCGTGAAACACTTTATGGTAAGTACATCTTTAAGTATCATCCAATCTATGGTGGTAAGGTAGAGCTCATCTATAACCGTGAAGAAACTACTCGGATTGAAGGTGGAGATGAACTTGTTCTTTCAAAAGATGTCCTAGCAGTTGGTATCTCTCAACGGACTGATGCCGCTTCTATCGAAAAAAACTTTTGGTTAATATCTTCAAAAAGAATGTTGGCTTCAAGAAAGTTTTTGGCTTTTGAATTTTCAAACAGCCGTAAGTTCATGCACTTGGATACTGTCTTCACCATGGTAGACTATGACAAAGTTTACAATCCACCCAGAAATCCAAGGCAATCTTCGCGTCTATTCCGTCACTTACGAAAATGAAAGAACTCAAGATTGTTGAAGAAAAAAAGGAGATTTGGCAGAACTTCTTGCTCAAAACCTTGGTTTAGAAAAAGTTACACTCATTCCTTGTGGTGATGGTAATATTGTTGCAGCTGCTCGTGAACAATGGAATGATGGCTCTAACACACTCGCTATCGCACCAGGTGTCGTAGTCGTTTATGAACGCAACACTGTGACCAATAAGAAACTTGAAGAATATGGACTTCGTCTCATTAAGATTCGCGGCAGGGAGTTGGTACGCGGTCGTGGTGGACCTCGTTGTATGTCAATGCCGTTTGAACGCGAAGACATTTAGATTCTTCCTATTTCTGCCTAGCATCTGCTAGCAGAATCATGCTTGTTAGAAAAAGGATATATAGAATGATACATTCAGTATTTCAAGGAAGAAGTTTTCTAGCTGAAAAAGATTTTTACCCGTGCAGAGCTCGAATATTTGATTGGACTTTCAGCTCACTTGAAGGATCTTAAAAAAACGAAACATCGAACACCGCTATCTAGCTGGTAAAAAAATATTGCTCTTTTATTTGAAAAACTTCTACCCGTACACGCGCAGCCTTCACAACTGCTGCAATCGATCTTGGTGCACATCCAGAATACCTAGGGGGCAAACGATATTCAACTAGGTAAAAAAAGAAACTACGGAAGATACCGCAAAAAGTTTTGGGACGTATGTTTGATGGTATTGAATTCCGTGGTTTTTAGTCAAGATATGGTTGAAGAATTAGCTGAATTCTCTGGTGTTCCTGTTTGGAATGGCTTGACGGATAAATGGCATCCCAACTCAAATGCTTGCAGACTACTTTGACAGTACTAGAAAATTTCGGACATCTTGAAGGTTTGACATTGGTTTACTGTGGTGACGGTCGTAACAATGTTGCCAATAGCCTTCTAGTAACAGGAGCGATCCTTGGTGTGAACGTTCATGTCTTTTTCACCAAAAGAACTCTTCCCAGATCAAGCAGTTGTTGCACTGGCTGAGGGATATGCCAAAGAAAGTGGGGCTCACATCCTCATCACAGAAGATGCTGATCAAGCTGTAAAAGGGGCTGATGTCCTTTACACTGATGTTTGGGTATCTATGGGCGAAGAAGATAAGTTTGCAGAACGTGTCGCTTTGCTAAAACCTTACCAAGTCAATATGGATCTTGTTAAGAAAGCAGGCAATGAAAACTTAATCTTCCTCCACTGCTTACCAGCCTTTCATGATACAAACACAATCTATGGCAGACAAGTAGCTGAGAAATTTGGTGTAAAAAGAAATGGAAGTAACTGATGAGGTCTTCCATAGCAAAGTATGCTCGTCAGTTTGATCAAGCAGAAAATCGTATGCACACCATTAAAGCCGTTATGGCTGCTACACTAGGAAATCTCTACATTCCTAAAGTGTGATACAAACTATAAGAAACAGCTTAGGGGCTGAGACTAGTGTTTTAGTCCAGTCCCTTTTTGTAATAGTTACGAGCTCTGAGTTGGAATTCACCACTAGTCACCATTCAAGCAAAAACCCTCATAACAAGTAACTGCCTTCCAGTTATTCGCATTTCGAAAATTCCAACTCAACTCGTCCCTACAAAAAGTCTTTCTTCTCAACTTCCAAATCCAAGCCTTTAACCAAAAATTGGCTTTTGTTCATCCAAAAGAAAGGAGCGCTCATGTCTCATCGTAAAATCGTTGTCGCTCTTGGAGGAAATGCCATTCTTTCCACAGATCCATCTGCTCAAGCTCAAGAAGCTGCTCTGGCAGAAACAGCACGCCATCTGGTAAAACTCATCCAAAATGGTGATGAATTGATTATCACCCATGGCAAATGGACCGCAAGTTGGTAACCTTCTCCTCCAACACCTAGCAGCGAATTCCGAGAAAAATCCTGCCTTTCCTCTCGATTCACTTGTTGCTATGACTGAGGGTAGCATCGGTTTTTGGCTCCAGAATGCTCTGGAAAATGCTTTACAGGATATTCATCTTGATAAAACTGTCGTTTCTGTTGTCACACAAGTTGTCGTGGACAAGAATGATCCTGCCTTTCTCAATCCAAGTAAACCCATTGGTCCATTCTACTCAGAAGAAGAGGCTAAAGCAGAAAGCGAAAAAACTGGGAGCTAACTTTAAAGAAGATGCAGGACGTGGCTGGCGTAAGGTAGTGGCTTCTCCAAAACCTATTCACATCAAAGAAATCGATAGTATCCGAGCATTGCTTAAATGCAGGTCAAAGTTGTTATCGCTGCAGGCGGTGGAGGTATTCCTGTAATCAAAAATGAAAACGGTTACTTCTCAGGAGTCGAAGCTGTCATCGATAAGGATTTTGCATCGCAATGCTTGGCAGAGCTAGTCGAAGCAGATCTCTTCATCATTTTAACTGGCGTCGATTATGCCTATATCAACTATAACAAAACCAAATCAAGAAAAAGTTGAACGGGTAACTGTAAGCCAACTTCAAGAATACATCCAAGAGGGGCAATTTGCTCCTGGTAGTATGCTACCAAAAAAATCCAAGCTGCCATTGATTTTGTGACCAATCGTCCAGCAGGAAAAGCCGTCATCACTTCCCTCAGCAATTTGGGAGCCTTGATTGAATCTGATAGCGGAACAATCATCGTGAAAGAATAATAGTTTAGTCATACCTTTCAAGAAAGTTTAGTCAGCACTCTTGCCACATCATTCGTTTTTATACTGTGTGACATAGTTTAGGAGGAAAAACAAATGAGTGAAAATAAAAAGGTTTCAAATGCCCTTCATCATACACTGTTTTGATCATCATCATTGCCATTATGGCATTTTTTGACCTGGGTCATCCCTGCAGGTAAGTATGATACCAACGAAGCAGGTAACCTCATCGCGGGTACCTATCAAACTGTTGACTCTAATCCTCAAGGGATTTACGATGTCTTTATGGCACCAATTCGTGCCATGCTCGGTCACTGAACCAACTAGCGCAGCAATCGACGTTGCCTTCTTTATCCTTATGGTCGGAGGTTTCCTTGGTGTCGTAAACGCTACTGGTACACTCGATGTAGGGATTGCCTCCATCGTTAAAAAAATACAAGGGCCGCGAAAAAAATGTTGATTCTCATCCTCATGCCCCTCTTCGCACTTGGAGGAACTACCTATGGTATGGGTGAAGAAACCATGGCCTTCTATCCCCTTCTTGTCCCTGTAATGATGGCAGTTGGTTTTGACAGTATCACTGCCGTAGCCATCATCTTACTAGGTTCTCAAGTTGGTTGTTTGGCATCTACATTGAATCCATTTGCTACTGTTATCGCCTCTGATACTGCGGGAATTTCTTCTATGGATGGGGTTATTCTCCGTGTTATCTTCTGGTTCTGTAATGACAGGGTATCAGCACTTACTTTGTCTATCGTTATGCAGAAAAGATTCAAAAAGATCCTACTAAATCACTCGTTTACGCTCAACGCGAAGAAGATATCAAACACTTTAATGTTTCAGATAACGATGATGCACCATCTACCTTTGAGCAAGAAACAAAAACATGTCCTCGCTTTATTTGTATTAACCTTTATCATTATGATTGCAAGTTTCATCCCTTGGGTTGATTTGCATGTTACTGTATTTGAAGACTTCAAGAATTGGTTAATCGGCCTTCCTGTAATTGGAGGAGTTATCGGTTCAGATGCTCTACCATTTGGTAGCTGGTACTTCCCAGAAGGCGCTATGCTCTTTGCCGTTATGGGGATTTTTGATCGGTGTTGTCTATGGTCTCAAAGAAAGCAAGATTGTCTCAACCTTCCTAACTGGTGCTGCAGATTTGCTTTCAGTAGCCTTGATTTGTGCGGTTGCTCGTGGTATCCAAGTTATCATGAACGATGGTATGATTACTGCAACCATCCCTACACTGGGGTGAAGTTGGCCTTCAAGGTCTTTCTCCTCAAATCTTCATCGTATTGACCCTATATCTTCTACCTACCTATGTCCTTCCTCATTCCTTCTTCATCTGGTCTTGCTAGTGCAACTATGGGTATCATGGCTCCTCTTGGAGAGTTCGTCAATGTTAAAGCAAGCCTTATCGTCACTGCCTACCAATCTGCATCTGGTGTCCTTAACCTTGTAACTCCTACTTCAGGTATTGTTATGGGTGCTCTTGCTCTTGGTCGTGTCAGCCTTGGAACTTGGTGGAAATTTGTTGGAAAAACTTGTCATCGTCATTGTCGTTGCAAGTATTCTACTTCTTATCTTAGGTACCTTAGTGCCATTCTTATAATAAAGAGGGAAATACGGATGAAATCTATATTACAGAATCAATCAAAGAGGATTTTTCTTCAAAGTTTGAAAACAATCATCTCTTATCCTTCTGTTCTCAATGAAGGTGAAAATGGCACTCCCTTTGGTCAAGCAATTCAAGATGTCCTGGAAAAACGCTGGACTTGTGTCAAGAACTTGGTTTTAAAACCTATCTTGATCCTCAAGGATATTATGGGTATGCAGAAGTTGGTGAGGGGGATCTCCTTGCCATCCTCTGCCACCTAGATGTAGTTCCTGCAGGTGATTTGACAGACTGGGAAACTCCTCCATTTGAAGCTAGTATCAGAGATGGGCGGATTTATGGTCGGGGTTCCCAGGATGATAAAGGACCTTCTCTTGCAGCCCTTTACGCAGTCAAAAGCCTGCTTGACCAAGGAATTCAATTCAAAAACGGGTTCGTTTCATATTTGGTACTGATGAGGAAACCCTTTGGCGTTGTATGGCAAGATATAATGCCATTGAAGAACAAGCCAGCATGGGATTTGCTCCTGATTCATCGTTCCCATTAACCTATGCAGAAAAAGGACTCCTTCAGGTCAAACTTCATGGACCTGGATCAGAACAACTCGCCTTAGATGTAGGTGGAGCTTTCAATGTCGTTCCTGATAAGGCAACTTATCAAGGACCACTTATGGAACAACTCCAAGAAGGGCTAATATCTGCTGGTTACGATTATCAACAAAATGATCAGATCCCTTACTGTTCTAGGACTATCTAAGCATGCCAAGGATGCCAGCCAGGGATTAATGCAGTCATTCGACTAGCCACCGTCCTTTGATTCCATTCAATCCCATCCTGCACTGACATTTCTTGCCAAAGAAGTTGGTCAAGATGGTCAAGGAAAAGGAATCTTTGGTGATATCAGCGACCAGCCTTCTGGACATTTATCCTTTAATGTGGCCGCTCAACCATTACTCCCGAAAGTTCTGAGATTCGAATTGATATCCGAATCCCAGTCCTTGCAGACAAGGATGCCCTTGTTCATCAGCTGATAGAGCGCGCAAAAAGCTTACCAACTTAGCTACCAAGAATTTGACTACCTAGCACCACTTTACGTTGCAAGAGATAGTATGCTCGTCACTACACTCATGCAGGTTTATGAAGAAAAACTGGTGACAATAGTCCCGCTCTATCATCTGGCGGTGCAACCTTTGCACGTACCATGCCAAACTGTGTCGCTTTTTGGTGCCCTCTTCCCAGGAAGAGAGCAAACAGAACACCAAGCAAATGAATATGCTATCTTAGATGATCTCTATCATGCTATGGATATCTATGCTGAAGCTGTTTACCGATTAGCGACCTAAAAGACCTCCTAAACTCCGTCCCACATTGGGGCGGAGTTTTAGAAAAATTTTCGAATAGCAGCTACAACAAAAAGCCAAGGGAAGGGATTTTTCTTGGCTTTTTGCAATAGTTTTAAGGTAAGTTACCAACTCAGGCACTCTTTTTCATTAGGACACGAAAAACGATTATTTTTCGCCAATGAGTTAGTAAGGCAGTTAGGTAATACACTATCTAATCGTTACGACGTAAAGTTTTACGAATCGATAATATTCGTAAAAACTTTACTAGTCGAGCGCCTAGCCAAGTTCCATAGAAAACTTGGCGTTAGTTACTTAGATTGTTATACAACCACATAAATTTACTGAACTACTGACACGGAGTTTGGCAAATCGATTTTTATTTGCCAAACGCAGTTAGTAAAGACGAGTAGCTAGACCGCTTCCTTTTCTGTTACGACGGCAAAAACCCACGAATCGATACCATTCGTGGGTTTTTGCCCTAATACGATTTAGGTGAACTGCCATAGCGGTTACCGTCAAATGACAGCAACTTTATGTTGCTGGTCACTTTGTAACGATTTACATCTTCTCCTCCAACTCTACATCTGGATACTTGTCCGCAAACCAGCGGAGGGCAAAGTCGTTTTCAAAAGAGGAAGACAGGTTGGTCAAAGCGGTCTTTAGCCAAGATGTTTCGACTTGAAGACATGCGCTCATCCAAATCTTCTGGTTTAATCCAGCGAACGGTCTTTTTACCCATTGGGCTCATAACCACTTCTGCATTGTACTCATCTTTCCATACGGTGTTTGAAAGACTTCAAACTGCAGTTGACCAACAGCTCCTAACATGTACTCGCCTGTTTGGTAGTCTTATAAAAGCTGAATAGCTCCCTTCTTGCACCAATTGCTCAATCCCCTTGTGGAAAGATTTTCTGCTTTCATGACGTTCTTAGCAGAAACTTTCATGAAAAATCTCAGGGGTAAAAAGGTTGGCAGTGGTTCAAATTCAAAACTTGTTTTTTTCCCAACTGTCAGAGGTATCCCCAACCTGATAAGTACCTGTATCGTAAACCCCGATGATATCTCCTGCCACGGCATTAGTCACATTCTCACGACTTTCCGCCATAAACTGAGTGACATTTGAAAGCTTTAGCACCCTTACCAGTACGAGGAGATTGACACTCATACCACGCTCGAAATTCACCTGATACGATACGGACAAAGGCGATACGGTCACGGTGACGAGGGTCCATGTTGGCTTGGATTTTAAAGACAAATCCTGAGAAATCCTTGTCGTAAGGATCGACAATTTCTCCATCTGTCTTTCTTGTGACCGTGTGGTTCTGGAGCAAACTTGAGGAAGGTTTCAAGGAAGGTCTGCACACCAAAAGTTTAGTAAAGGGCTGAACCAAAGAAGACTGGTGTCAATTCATCCAGCAAGGATGGCTTTCTTCTGAGAAACTCATTTCCAGCTTCATTCAAAAGCTCGATATCATCCTTGACTTGCTCGTAGAAATGGGTTGCTGCAAAAGCTCGTCCCCATCTTCTAGACTAGCAGAAACGTTCATCCCCCTTTGTAAAGTTCCAAGCGTTGGTTATAGAGGTCATACAAGCCCTTCAAAGGCTTTTCCCCATCCCGATTGGCCCAGTTCATCGGGATAGCTCGCAATACCTAGAACTTCTTCCAATTCTTGCAAAGAGATCCAGATGGCTCACGACCGTCACGGTCCAACTTGTTCATAAAGGTAAAAGACTGGAATGCCCACGGTGTTTGACAACCTCAAACAATTTCTTTGGTTTGGGCCTCGATACCCTTGGCAGAGTCCACGACCATGACAGCAGCATCCACCGCCATCAAGGTACGATAGGTATCTTCTGAGAAAGTCCTCGTGCCCTGGAGTGTCTAGGATATTGACACGCTTACCATCGTAGTCAAATTGCATCACAGATGAAGTAACCGAAATCCCACGTTGCTTTCTCGATATCCATCCAGTCAGACTTGGCAAAAGTTTCCCTGTTTTCTTTCCTTTTACGGTACCAGCCCTCACGAATCTCTCCTCCAAAAGTAGAGCAACTGCTCAGTAATGGTTGTTTTCCCCGCGTCAGGGTGGGAGATGATAGCAAAGGTACGACGTTTCTTAATTTCTTCTTGAATATTCATAAGTTCTCTTTTTCTGATTCTCTATTTTTCTTGTTTCAATAGCTAAGAATGATTTTTACATTGGATTTTACCATTCCTTTCAACACTCCATTATATCGGATTTTTGCCATTTTTCAATTTCTATTTTATGTTAGATATACTGTGACTATACTTGAATAAAAAGCTATTCGCTTTGTAGATCAAATATATCGAAAACACGTGACAATTCTAGCAAAAATGATATAATAAAAAGAAAAAGGAGAAGCATCTCATGTTCAAGGAATTTTAGGGTGTAACTAATTTTAGAAGTGACAAAAGATGATATTTACAAGAATCCAAGCAACCCTATTTTACGCATGTAGATGACGATGAATTAATTGGAACCTTTAGTATTCTAACTGGAGAAGTATTAGAAAATTTGGACTTGGCAGACTATGACATTCGTTTTTGGCTCAAAAAGCAAATTGAGTTAAATCGCGATAACTACCTTTGAAACATGGAAGGACTACGTGGGACTACTACATGCCTAAATATTCTTTTCCTATATCTTTCAGAAAATCAAATTCAAACCACGTCAGCGTCGGCTTGTAAACGTACTCAAGTACTGCCTGCTGCTCTAGCTTTCTAGTTTGCTCTTTTGATTTTTATTGAAAGTATAAAAAGTATGGTATTGAAATTCATCCTAACGAACATAACCATAAAGGTCAAAAAGCGCATATTCACTTTTTATATCCACGGAAAAAGAAGTGGATCTCAATGTTTCTGAAACGGTGAACTGAGAGATGGTAAAGCAAAAAGCAAAAGACCTAAAAATGATAAGGCAATATGTCTTTAGAAAATGCAGATGAACTTCAGGCTTTATGGAATGAATACCCAAAAAGAGTGCATATTAAAAATCAAAGAATCTTTGAGTTTGCTAATCAACAACAAACAAAAACTAGCGAGCAATTTTTAATGCCTACTATTCAACTATTGCCCCAAATTTAGGTGCTAACCATCTACTCCCTTGCAATTTTAAAGTAAATGTTGCAATGAATATAGAAAAAGATGTTGCGACAACAACACCCCCACAGGAACCGTTTAAGACGGTGGCTGTAATTACATAACTAAAAATAGCTCGTTAACTCGCCAAAGTTAGGACGGCTATTTTTGTCTCTTTCAAAAATCTCTTTCTTGACTTGCCAGATGTCTTTTTCAGCTTTTACTCCCCTTATTTATAGGAAAATATGGTAAAATAGAACAGATAAATAATCATCATTTCACGAAAGGATGCAAGATGAAAATTACGCAAGAAGAGGTAACACACGTTGCCAATCTTTCAAAAATTAAAATTCTCAGAAGAAGAAACTGCTGAGTTTGCGACAACCTTGTCTAAGATTGTTGATATGGTCGAATTGCTCGGCGAAGTCGACACTACTGGTGTTGAACCAACGACTACCATGGCAGATCGCAAGACCGTTCTTCGCCGAGACGTAGCCGAAGAAGGAACTGACCGTGATCGCTTATTTAAAAATGTACCTGAAAAAGACAACTACTATATCAAGGTACCAGCTATCCTGGACGATGGAGGAGATGCCTAATGACTTTTTAACAATAAAAACGATTGAAGAGTTGCATAATCTCCTTGTATCTAAGGAAATTTCTGCAACCGAACTAACTGCAAGCAACAGCTTAGAAGATATCAAGGCGCGTGAAGAAGCTATCAATGCCTTTGTCACTATCGCTGAAGATCAAGCTCTTTCTCAAGCTAAAGCTATTGACGAAACTGGAATTGACGCTGACAATGTCCTTTCAGGAATTCCGCTAGCAGTTAAGATAACATCTCTACAGACGGCATCCTACACAACTGCAGCTTCAAAAATGCTCTACAACTACGAGCCAATCTTTGATGCGACAGCTGTTGCCAATGCAAAAATCTAAAGGGCATGATCGTTGTTGGAAAACCAACATGGACGAGTTTGCCATGGGTGGTTCTAGGTGAAACGTCTTACTACGGTGCAACTAAAAATGCTTGGGACCACAGCAAGGTTCCTGGTGGATCATCAAGTGGTTCTGCCGCAGCTGTAGCTTCAGGGCAAGTCCGCTTGTCACTTGGTTCTGATACTGGTGGTTCTATCCGCCAACCTGCCGCCTTCAACGGGATCGTTGGTCTCAAACCAACCTACGGAACAGTTTCTCGTTTCGGTCTCATTGCCTTTGGTAGCTCATTAGACCAAATTGGATCCTTTTCGCTCCAACTGTTAAGGAAAAATGCGCTCTTGCTCAATGCTATTGCCAGCGAAGATGCTAAAAGACTCTACTTCTGCTCCTGTCCGCATTGCTGACTTTACTTCAAAAATCGGACAAGACATCAAGGGCATGAAAATTGCTTTGCCTAAGGAATACCTTGGTGAAGGAATTGACCCAGAGGTTAAGGAAACCATCCTGAACGCCGCTAAACACTTTGAAAAACTTGGTGCTATTGTCGAAGAAGTCAGCCTTCCTCACTCTAAATACGGAGTGTTGCAGTTTACTACATCATCGCTTCATCAGAAGCTTCATCAAACTTGCAACGCTTTTGACGGTATCCGTTATGGTTTCCGCGCAGAAGATGCTAAACCAATCTTGATGAAATCTACGTTAATACAGTCGCAGCCAAGGTTTCGGTGAAGAAGTAAAACGTCGTATCATGCTTGGTACTTTCAGTCTTTCATCAGGTTACTATGATGCCTACTACAAGAAAAGCTGGACAAGTCCGTACCCTCATCATCCAAGATTTCGAAAAACGTCTTTTGCTGGATTATGACTTGATTTTGGGACCAACTGCTCCAAGCGTTGCTTATGACTTGGATTCACTCAACCACGATCCAGTTGCTATGTACTTGGCTGATCTCTTGACAATCCCTGTCAACTTTGGCTGGTCTCCCAGGTATTTTCGATTCCTGCAGGATTTGTTCAAAGGTCTACCAGTAGGACTCCAATTGATTGGTCCTAAAGTACTCTGAGGAAACCATTTACCAAGCTGCTGCTGCTTTTGAGGCAACAACAGACTACCACAAACAACAACCCGTGATTTTTGGAGGTGACAACTAATGAACTTTGAAAACAGTCATTGGACTTGAAGTCCACGTAGAGCTCAACACCAATTCAAAAAAATCTTCTCACCTACTTCTGCCCACTTTGAAATGACCAAAATGCCAACACAAATGTGATTGACTGGTCTTTCCCAGGAGTATCTGCCAGTTCTCAATAAGGGTGTTGTCGATGCTGGTATCAAGGCAGCTCTTGCCCTCAACATGGACATCCACAAGAAGATGCACTTTGACCGTAAGAACTACTTCTATCCAGATAATCCTAAAGCCTACCAAATCTCTCAATTTGATGAGCCAATCGGTTACAACGGCTGGATTGAAGTGGAGCTAGAAGACGGTACGACTAAGAAAATCGGTATTGAACGTGCTCACTTGGAAGAAGACGCTGGTAAAAACACCCACGGTACAGATGGTTACTCTTATGTTGACCTCAACCGTCAAGGAGTGCCATTGATTGAGATCGTATCTGAAGCCGACATGCGTTCACCAGAAGAAGCTTATGCTTATCTAACAGCTCTTAAGGAAGTGATCCAGTATGCTGGTATCTCTGACGTTAAGATGGAGGAAGGGTCTATGCGTGTGGATGCCAATATCTCTCTTCGTCCTTATGGTCAAGAGAAATTCGGTACCAAGACTGAGTTGAAAAACCTCAACTCCTTCTCAAACGTGCGTAAGGGTCTTGAATACGAAGTGCAACGTCAGGCTGAAATCTTCGCTCAGGTGGTCAAATCCGCCAAGAAACACGTCGTTATGATGAAGCTAACAAGGCAACCATCCTCATGCGTGTCAAGGAAGGTGCTGCAGACTACCGCTACTTCCCAGAACCAGACCTACCACTCTTTGAAATCTCAGATGAGTGGATTGAGGAAATGCGTACTGAGTTGCCAGAGTTTCCAAAAGAACGCCGTGCTCGCTATGTCTCTCAACTCGGATTATCAGACTACGATGCTAGCCAGTTGACTGCCAATAAAGTCACTTCTGACTTCTTTGAGAAAGCTGTTGCCCTCGGTGGCGATGCTAAACAAGTCTCTAACTGGCTCCAAGGTGAAGTCGCTCAATTCTTGAACGCCGAAGGTAAAACACTAGAACAAATCGAATTGACACCAGAAAACTTGGTTGAAATGATTGCCATCATCGAAGACGGCACTATCTCATCTAAGATTGCCAAGAAAGTCTTTGTCCACCTAGCTAAAAATGGCGGTGGAGCTCGTGAATACGTTGAAAAAGCAGGTATGGTTCAAATCTCAGATCCTGATGTCTTGATTCCAATCATCCACCAAGTCTTTGCGGATAACGAAGCTGCTGTTGCCGACTTCAAGTCAGGAAAACGCAACGCTGACAAGGCCTTCACAGGATTCCCTCATGAAAGCAACCAAAGGCCAAGCCAACCCACAAGTCAGCTCTCAAACTACTTGCCCAAGAATTAGAGAAGTTGAAAGAAGATTAATATGTAAAAAGAAACCAGCCCTGAGGTTGGTTTTTCTTGACAAATACAAGGAAAGCGTTTACAATATTACATGTAAAAGTTTCCTAAAAAGGAAAAACTAAAAATCGCAACAATAAGGAGTTATTCATATGGCTACAATGAAAGCAGCTCGCTGGCATGCAGCAAAAAGATGTTCGTATTCAAGAAGTAGAAGTCCCTGAGGTACTTCCGCACCAAGTAAAAAGTTGCTGTTAAATTCACAGGAATTTGTGGTACTGACCTCCACGAATTTTTTTAGATGGCCCTATCTTCATCCCAACAGAAGAACATGTCTATTCTGGTCAAAAAGCACCAGTAACACTGGGACATGAATTTTCTGGTGAAATTGTAGAAGTCGGAAGCGATGTTACTCGTGTTAAAGTTGGTGATCGTGTTGCTGTAGAACCAATTCTAGCTAAGAATAACTTAGTTGGTAATTATAATTTGGATCCAAACCTTAATTTTGTCGGTTTGGCTGCAGACGGTGGATTTGCCAAATATTGTGTTTTTAGACGGTGACTTAGTACATGTCATTCCAGATAGCTTAAGCTATGAGCAAGCTGCGCTCACTGAGCCAGCTGCTGTTGCAGTTTATGCAGTTCGTCAATCAGCACTAAAAAACTGGTGATACTGCTGCTGTCTTTGGCTTAGGTCCGATTGGTCTCTTAATTGTAGAAGCCCTTCGTGCAGCGGGTGCTTCTAAGATTTATGCTGTTGAACTATCACCTGAACGTCAAGCAAAAGCCGAAGAGTTAGGAGCTATCGTTGTCCGTCCGGAAGAAGGTGAAACAGCTGTTGAAGCTATTCATCGTTTAACAAACGGTGGTGTAGATGTTTCTTATGAAGTAACGGGTGTGCTAGTAGTTTTTAGGACAAGCCTTAGCTGCCGTACATAAAGCAGGTGAGTGCATGGTGGTCTCTATCTGGGAACGAGAAGCAAATATTAATCCGAATGAATTTTGCAATCCAAGAAAAAGACACTAAAAAGGAATCATTGCTTATCGTCATATCTTCCCTAAAGTATTAGAATTGATGGAACAAGGCTACTTCTCTGCTGAAAAAAATTAGTTACTAAGAAAATTAAATTGGAAAAATATCGTCGAAGAAGGCTTTATCGAATTAACTCAAGATAAGTCACAAATTAAAATTTTGGTAGAACCAGAATAAAAAAATCAATCTTTTTTAAGACAATACTAACAGTCGGAGTAAGCTTACTTCGGCCTTTTTGAAATATAATACTCTTCGAAAAATCTCTTTAAACCACGTCAGCGTCACATCTGCGTACTCAAATAGCTTTGAGCAACTATGCTTCCTAGTTTGCTCTTTGATTTTCATTGAGTATGAGAAGAAATATAGTGGATACTCTTTAACATTAACCACTCCACCTGACTAGGCAATATTCTTTTCTCCCCCACCATCTCCCATTAACTATTTTGACTTTATTTCCAGAAGATTTTATGAGTAAAAATGAAGAGTAATAATAT
>BNJV01002132.1_pt1 | contig 14857 bp, 27 predicted proteins | sample 8540591 | NCBI WGS metagenome assembly BNJV01 (sample SAMD00202457, study PRJDB9452) | human saliva metagenome | host: Homo sapiens
GGGAGAAGGCTGGGTGACCTATGCAGGTGATGAAAAACAGTCCTGTACAACCAGCAGACCAATCCTGGATGAAGAAAACGGACACCGTTGCTGTATTCTCAGATGATGTTCGAAACAATCTAAAATCAGGTTATCCAAATGAGGGACAACCAGCCTTTATCACCAATGGAAAACGAAAGATTGCGACCATCTTCAAGAATCTCATCGCGCAACCAACCAACTTTGAGGCAGATAGCCCAGGTGATGTCATCCAATACATTGCGGCCCATGATAACTTGACCCTTTTTGATATTATCGCTCAGTCTATCAAGAAGGACCCTAGTATCCCAGCCAATAATGCAGAGATTCATCGTCGCTTGCGTCTAGGAAACCTGCTCGTGCTGACAGCTCAAGGAACACCTTTCCTTCATTCTGGTCAAGAGTATGGTCGGACTAAGCAATTCAAGGATCCAGCTTACCGCACGCCTGTTTCCGAAGACAAGGTTCCAAACAAATCTCATTTATTAGTAGATGAAAATGGAAAACCATTTGACTACCCTTACTTCATCCACGATTCTTATGACTCAAGCGATGCCATCAACCACTTTGATTGGAAAAAAGCAACCAATGAAGCCCTCTATCCAGAGAATACGCGCTCTCGCGCCTTCACCAAAGGATTGATTGCCCTTCGTAAGTCAACAGACGCCTTCCGCATGGACAACATGGAAGAAGTGAAGAACCGCGTCAAGCTCTTGACGGTTCCAGGGGAGAATGGAGTCGAAGAAGAGGATCAGGTGATTGGCTACCAAATCACTGCCAGCAATGGAGATGTCTATCTAGTCTTGGTCAATGCCGATACCAAGGCGCGTGACTTTGCATTAGGAACGGACTTCGAACGCTTTAGAAAGGCAGATGTTCTAGTGGATGGGGAACGCGCAGGTATTAGCAATCTAACTGATCCAAAAGGAATCTCTTGGACAGAAACAGGACTTCGACTAGATGCTTTGACAGCAACTGTCTTGCGTTTGTCTACTAAGGAAGAAGCTGAAAATCCTGTTCTTCCAAATCGTCCTGAATACCATACACCGGTATCTCCATCTCCAGAGAAAGTCCTTCCTCCACAAACTGCTAAACCGACGTCACAACTTCTTGCTCAAAGAAAGAAGAGCCAGCGGTTCAAACTTTAGCTCCTCATCCTGACTCTGCGTCAGTTGAACATGGAGAAGAAGCAAGTCCAGCTCGCGCGCTTCCTGAAACAGGAGAAGCGAGCTCCAACCTCACTAGCTTAGCTGGGCTCCTTCTCTTAGGAGGTCTCGGGTTAGGAATGGCTAAGAACGGGAGAAAAGAAGAATAAGATCTTCTAGATAGGATTTAAAAATAGTTTTTAAATCCTACATAAAACCAGCCCTTTTGGGCTGGTTTTTGTGATAGAATAGAGAAGAAGTAGCGTACCGTATTAATTAATTTTGGGAGGCAACATGTCTACATCTTTCAAAGGAACCGTGATGACTGTGATTGCTGGAATTGCCTGGGGGCTTTCTGGAGTCAGCGGGCAATATTTGATGGCCCACGGTTTTTCGGCCATTATCTTGACTAATATTCGCCTGCTGATTGCTGGTGCCGTCCTCCTTCTCTTTGCCTATCTGTCTGACAAGGAGAAGTTTGTTGCCTTTTTTAAGGATAAAAGTTCTTATATCTCTTTGATTCTCTTCGCCTTTTTTGGATTGCTATTGACTCAGTTAACCTATCTGATTGCTATTGCAGAAACCAATGCTGGAACTGCAACAGTGCTTCAATACGTTTGCCCGGTTGGTGTTTTAGCCTATACCTGCATTAAGGATCGCGTTGGGCCTACTGTCTCAGAGATTGCTTCTATGCTGTTAGCAATTGGGGGGGACCTTCCTGATTGCAACCCATGGACAGTTGAATCAATTGGCTATTACGCCCAAGGGTCTAGGCTGGGGCCTATTTTCTGCCTTTGCCTACGCTCTCTATATCATTTTACCCCTCAATTTAATCAAAAAATGGGGAAGCATGCTGGTTATTGGGGTAGGCATGCTCTTGCCAGGGATTCTCATGCTTCCTTTTAGTGGCTTGGTATCCTTTCAAGGACACTATTCTTCGGATAACCTCTGGGCCCTCTTTGGCTTGATTGTGTTAGGAACCATTTTTGCATATACGGTCTTTCTTAAAGGAACCTCGATGGTAGGGGCAGTAAAGGGGAGTTTATTAGCTTCTATTGAGCCTATTTCCGCTGTATTTTTCGCCTATATGATTATGAACGATCAATTCTATGCGATTGATTTTATTGGGATGGGGATGATTCTGCTAGCAGTTCTTCTGATCTCTCTGAAAGACCTCATCATTCAAAAAGAAAAAGGAATTCTGTAAAAAGATGCTGGGCTGTATACTGACCCCCAAAAAGTTAGACAATTAATTTAAGCAAAAGGATTTAATTCTGTATTGTACAGGACTAAGTCCTTTTAGTTTTACCTTAATTCGTTTGTTATTGTAGTAATCAATATAGTCGACAATAGCTTGTTCCAAGTGCTCAAGTGACTGAAAAGTATTCTCATAACCATAAAACATTTCCGACTTAAGAATGCCAAAGAAAGATTCCATCATACCGTTATCTGGGCTATTTCCTTACGTGACATAGATGGTTGAATTCCTTATTCTTTAAAAATGATGATAGAAATCGTGTAGTATTGCCATCCTTGGTCACTATGGAGAATTGTATTTTCGTAATGGTTCGCTGCTAAAAGGCTTGTTCTAGCATAGCTTTCATTTGTAGTAAGTTCGGCGAAGTAGAAAGATTGTAGGAGACAATTTCGCTGTTAAAGCCATCTAAAACTGGTGATAAATAAAGCTTTTGGCTGCTTGCTGGAATGGCAAATTCTGTCACATCTGTGTAGCACTTTTGCATTGGTTTGATTGCTTCAAATTGACGTTGAATAAGGTTATCTGCTTTCTTGCCAACCTCTCCTTGGTATGAAGAATACTTCCGTTTACGGCGAATTCGAGCCGTTAAACCAAGTACTTTCATAAGACGTAGCACCTTCTTATGGTTCACTACGAAGCCATGATTTTCTCAATTCAAGAGTCATTCTGCGATAGCCGTAATTTCCTTTATGCTCAGTATAAATTGACTGAATTTCAGCTTTAACTTCATCATCCTTATCGCTTTGATCCAGCTGTTTTAAGTGATAATAATAAGATGAACGGGCAAGCTTAATAATCTTTAGAAGGATATCTAAAGAAAACTCTGTTACTAATTCTTGAACAATTTCCGTTTTTCTTCTTGCTCTTTTTCTTCCTTCAATCGGAGTTCTCTCAACTTTTTTAGAATGGCATTCTCCGCTCTCAAATACTCATTTTCTGCTTGAAGACGTTCTAACTCTGTCATTTCTTCAGGTTTCTTCTTTGGCTTGCGTCCCATTTTAGGTGCTCTCCCTCTTGTTTTCTCAACAATAGTATACCCATTTTTCTTGTATTGTGCCAGCCAATTTGGAAGCATTCCTTGGTTTGGGAGAGCATAATCTAGAGACACCCTTATTTGTGAACGACCTTCAAGCAGAACTTTATCAATAATTTCTCGTTTTAATTTAGGAGAATAATAACGATTCTTCCCCTTTTTGACGAACTCTATACCGTAACGATCAATCAATTTAATCATGTACCTAAGATTAGGAATATTTATTCCGAATATATTTGAAAGCTCTTTGAAGCTTCTCCCTTGTTTTCTAAGTTCATATATCTGAACCTTATCCTTATATGTCAATTTCATAATAAAACACCCCAAAAGTTAGATTTTTTCTGTCTAACTTGTGGGGTGCGGTTCACTGTTGCCCAACATCTTTTTACATCATTTGCCAGAAATAGTCGATGATATAGGTGAGACCGTAGGTGTAGATGACCAAGGTAATTGGCTTGCACAAAATAATAATCGTCATGTAGCGTTTGAAGGTCATATTTGTCAAACCAGCTAGCATACAGATGAAGTCTGCAGGGACTGATGGGCCAGATCATCATGAAGATGAAGAAACGATCAAAACGCTTGTCTTCGTTGAGCCAGTTAATATACTTGTCGTAAGTCTTCTGACTGACCATTGACTGGACAAACTTAGGTCCGTACATTCTCGCCAGGTGAAAGATAATGGCACAGCCAATGACAATTCCAATGTAGTTGTAGATGGTCCCAATGATGTGGCCATAGATAAAGACCCCAGCGACAGACGTCAGAGCACCAGGGATAATAGGCACCACTGTCTGGAGAATCTGAAGAAAGATAAAAAGGGGAGGGCCGAAGATCCCTGCTTGGAGAATAAAAGCCGACAATGTTTCCTTAGATTGGAGAATGCCAGCAAAGTAGGCCCAAATACAGAAAGCAAGGGTTGCCAGGGCTCCAATGATGGAGGACCAATTAATGATTTTTGGAGGAGAGGGGAGACCTCTCTCAATTTTTTTTCCTTTGCTATCATAACTCTTCCGTGTAGTTTTTCTTCTACTATACCACGTTTTTGGAACTTTGTAACGATTTTGTCTATTTTAGGGGATATCAAAGAGATAGATTGGGTCCTCTTACAAATAGGAGACAGCGAAGCAAGTGCAAAAATACGTCCATTTATGCTACAATGAAGAGAATATAAAAAATGGAGAAAAACGTGTCAATCGAAAATTACAAACCAGATTTTGCGGTGGAAGCAGCCTATGATCTCACCGTTGCAGACTTGAAAAAACAGGGCATCAAGGCGGTCCTCGTGGATTTGGATAATACCTTGATTGCTTGGAATAATCCGGATGGCACCCCAGAGATGCGCCAGTGGTTGCATGACCTTCGTGATGGTGGGATTCGGGTCATCGTGGTGTCCAATAATAGTCCTAAACGGGTCAAACGTGCGGTTGAGAAATTTGATATTGACTTTGAAGCTTGGTCACTCAAGCCCTTTACCTTTGGGATTGATCGGGCTCTCAAACGTTTCCACTATGAAAAAAATGAAGTGGTCATGGTAGGGGATCAATTGATGACCGACATTCGGGCAGCTCATCGGGCGGGAATTCGTTCGATTTTGGTCAAACCTTTGGTTGAGCATGACTCTATCAAGACGCAGATCAACCGGGCGCGTGAACGCCGTGTCATGAAGCAAATGGCCGAAAAATATGGTCCGATTGTATATAAAAAAGGAATTTAAGAATGGAAGAATTATTCTGTATTGGCTGTGGAGCCCCCATTCAGACAGAAAACAAAGAGGGACTAGGCTATACTCCCCAATCAGCTCTTGAAAAGGGCTTGGAAACAGGCGAAGTCTATTGCCAACGCTGTTTCCGTCTCCGTCACTACAATGAAATCACAGATGTGCATCTGACAGATGATGATTTCCTGAAATTGCTACACGAGGTAGGAGATAGTGATGCTCTCGTGGTCAATGTAGTCGATATTTTTGACTTTAATGGCTCCGTCATTCCTGGCTTACCCCGTTTTGTAGCAGGAAATGATGTGCTTTTGGTCGGAAATAAAAAGGATATCTTGCCCAAGTCTGTCAAGGATAGCAAGGTGACCCATTGGTTGATGGAGCGAGCCCACGAAGAAGGCATGCGTCCTGTCGATGTGGTCCTCACCTCTGCCCAAAACAAGAGTGCTATCAAGGACTTGATGGAAAAGATTGAGCAGCACCGCAAAGGCCGTGATGTCTACGTGGTGGGTGTGACCAACGTAGGGAAATCGACCCTCATCAATGCGATTATCCAAGAAATCACAGGCGATAAGGATATTATTACAACTTCTCGCTTCCCAGGGACGACACTGGACAAGATCGAAATCCCACTGGACGATGGATCCTACATCTACGATACACCAGGGATTATCCATCGCCACCAGATGGCTCACTACTTGACGGCGAAAAACCTCAAGTATGTCAGCCCTAAAAAGGAAATCAAGCCCAAGACTTATCAGCTCAACCCAGAGCAAACCCTCTTCTTGGGTGGTCTGGGACGCTTTGACTTTATCAAGGGGGAAAAGCAAGGTTTCACCGCCTTCTTTGATAACGAACTCAAGCTTCATCGGACCAAACTCGAAGGAGCGACCGCCTTTTATGACAAGCATGTCGGTGGCTTACTAACACCCCCTAACAGCAAGGAAAAAGAAGAATTCCCGTCCTTGGTTTCTCATGAGTTTACCATCAAGGACAAGACAGACCTGGTCATCTCAGGACTCGGCTGGATCCGCGTCAATGGGGAAGCAAGAGTAGCTGTGTGGGCACCAGAAGGCGTCGCCGTCGTCATTCGTAAAGCTATTATTTAAAAATTTGAAAGGAAATAGTTTCTTTATAGACAGGGCGAGCGTAACGAGCTTTAGAAAGGATACTTTTCGCTGTGGTGAAAGCCTAAGTAGATATTTTACTACTTAGGCGCGGAAAATTTGAGACTTTAGGCTCAAATTTAAGTCATGGAACTCCGCTAGGAGGTCGCTGACGACCGCCACCACATCAGAAAAGTATCAAAAAAGAAACAATGAAAAAACATGACATTAACATCTAAACAACGGGCTTTCCTCAATAGCCAAGCCCATAGCCTCAAACCCATTATCCAAATCGGGAAAAACGGGCTTAACGATCAAATCAAAACCAGTGTTCGCCAAGCGCTAGACGCTCGCGAACTGATCAAGGTCACCCTCCTTCAAAATACGGACGAGAATATCCATGAAGTAGCGGAAATCTTGGAAGAAGAAATCGGTGTGGATACGGTTCAAAAAATTGGACGCATCCTCATCTTGTATAAACAATCAAGCAAAAAAGGAAACCGGAAGATTTCAGTCAAAGTAAAAGAAATCTAAGAGACACAGGAGAGCAAACCTATGGCAATTGAACTATTGACTCCCTTTACCAAGGTAGAGTTAGAGCCAGAGATCAAAGACAAGAAACGCAAACAAGTTGGTATTTTTTGGGTGGGAATTTCAATCCGGTCCATAATGCCCATCTCGTGGTTGCAGACCAGGTCCGCCAACAATTGGGCTTGGACAAGGTCCTTCTCATGCCAGAATATGAGCCTCCGCATGTGGATAAAAAAGAAACCATTGATGAACGTCATCGCCTGAAAATGCTAGAACTAGCCATTGATGGTATTGAAGGTCTGGAGATCGAGACGATTGAGCTAGAACGTAAAGGGATCTCCTATACCTACGATACGATGAAGTTGCTCAATGAGCGAGACCCAGATACAGACTATTACTTTATCATTGGAGCTGATATGGTGGACTACCTGCCAAAATGGTATCGGATTGACGAGCTAGTGGAGATGGTCCAGTTTGTCGGTGTTCAACGTCCCCGTTACAAAGCGGGAACTTCTTATCCAGTGATTTGGGTCGATGTTCCCCTGATGGATATCTCTTCTAGCATGGTGCGAGAATTTATCGCCCAAGGTCGGACGCCAAACTTTATGTTGCCAAAACCAGTTTTGGACTACATCAAGAAAGAAGGTTTGTATTAATGACCTATGAAAACTATCTCGGCTTTTCTCGAGAGGTCTTGCTCGAAAAAATGGGCCAAATCCTTCCGGAAAAACGCCTAACCCATTGTTTAGGGGTTGAGAAGGCTGCTCGTGAATTAGCTAAGCGCTATGGGGCAGATGAAGAGCAGGCTGGCTCTAGCCGGTCTATTACATGACTACGCCAAGAAATTATCAGATCAGGAATTTCTGGACTTGATCGATCGCTATGAGCTGGATCCAGCATTAAAAACTGGGGCAACAATGTCTGGCATGGGATGGTAGGGATTTATAAGATCCAAGAAGATCTCGACCAACAGATCCAGCCATTCTTCGTAGTATTGAGATTCATACGGTTGGGAGTGGACAGATGTCAACCTTAGACAAGATTGTCTATGTGGCAGATTATATTGAGCATAACCGGGCCTTTCCAGGGGTGGATCAAGCGCGAGAAATCGCTCAAGTCTCCTTGGATCGTGCCGTGGCCTATGAGACAGCTCGCACAGTCGAACATCTAGCCCACCAAGGGTTGCCCATTTATCCCCAAACCCTTGAAACCTATAACGCCTTTGTGAAGTATTTGAAAGAGGACTAAATGAAAGAAAAAGAATTACTTGAACTTGTTGTTAAAGCTGCCGATGAAAAGCGCGCGGAAGATATTGTGGCTTTGGATGTTCAAAGCTTGACCAGCGTGACCGATTACTTTGTTATCACGAGCTCTATGAACAGCCGTCAGTTGGATGCGATTGCTGAAAATATTCGCGAGAAAGTCGTTGAAGCTGGTGGCAATGCCAGCCACGTCGAAGGTGACTCAGCTGGAGGTTGGGTCCTTCTTGACTTAGGTGGTGTGGTGGTCCATGTCTTCTCAGAAGAAATGCGTACCCACTATAATCTAGAAAAGCTATGGCACGAAGCAAGTGCTGTCGATCTTTCAGCAGCCCTAGCATAAGCAGGCAAACTCAGTTGGCAGCAACTGAGTTTTGTTGGTTAAATTGAAATTCTATGGAAAGAAAGGATGGGGCCTCGTGTTTAGTTATTTTCTTAATTGAACACGAGCTAAAAGCTGTGAGAAAAAGAGTAACTTCCTTTGTATCTGATGATACAGCAAAGAAGTTTCTATTTTCTTTATACTTTTAACGCTCTTTGTATCATGAATATGGCTACTTATGAAACCTTTGCGGCGGTCTATGATGCGGTCATGGATGATAGTCTGTATGATTTATGGACGGATTTTTCCCTCCGCCATCTCCCAAAGACAAAAGATAAGAAAAAATTACTGGAATTGGCTTGTGGGACAGGGATTCAGTCTGTTCGCTTTTCCCAAGCTGGATTTTGATGTGACAGGATTAGACCTGAGTGCTGATATGCTGAAGATTGCTGAAAAAAGAGCTGCTTCAGCCAAGCAAAAGATTGATTTTATCGAGGGCAATATGCTGGACCTGTCGCAAGCAGGCACTTACGATTTCGTGACCTGCTACTCGGATTCTATCTGCTATATGCAGGACGAGGTAGAAGTAGGGGATGTCTTCAGAGAAGTCTACAATGCCCTTAATGAAGATGGTGTTTTTATCTTTGATGTCCATTCGACCTATCAGACAGATGAGGTCTTCCCAGGATATTCTTACCACGAAAACGCAGAAGACTTTGCCATGCTCTGGGATACCTATGAGGATGAAGCCCCTCACTCGATCGTCCATGAGCTGACCTTCTTTGTCCAAGAAGAAGATGGATCCTTTAGTCGGCACGATGAAGTCCATGAAGAGCGCACCTATGAAGTTTTAACCTATGACATCTTATTGGAGCAGGCGGGCTTTAAATCTTTCAAATTGTACGCGGACTTTGAAGATAAAGAGCCAACAAAGACCAGCAAACGATGGTTTTTTGTAGCACAGAAGTAGGCCAGCATGACAGTTACAGGTATTATTGCAGAATTTAATCCCTTTCACAATGGTCACAAGTACTTGCTGGAACAGGCAGAAGGGCTGAAGATTGTGGTCATGTCTGGGAATTTTGTTCAACGTGGCGAGCCTGCCATTGTAGACAAGTGGATTCGCGCGCAGATGGCTTTGGAAAATGGAGCGGATCTGGTGGTCGAGCTCCCCTTTCTCGTGGCTGTTCAGTCGGCTGATCATTTTGCCAAGGGAGCGGTAGAAATCTTGTCCCGTCTGGGAATCGACCAATTGACTTTTGGGACAGAAGAGGTCTTAGATTACCAAGCGATTGCTACTAGTTTACTCGGAGAAAGAAGTGGAAATGGAAGCTTTCTGCGAAGTCTTCCTGACGATTTATCCTATCCACAAAAGACCCAAAAAATGTGGGAAACCTTTGCTGGAGTGGAGTTCACAGGAGATACTCCCAATCATATCCTGGGCTTGGCCTATGCCAAGGCTTGTGCTGGGAAGGGGATTGCGCTCAAGGGCTATCCAACGGCAAGGTGCAGGCTACCATTCAGAAGAAAAAGAGGTGGCTTATGCTTCTGCGACTAGTCTACGCCTACACAAGGAAGATCAGGACTTTGTCGCTAAATTCATGCCCAATAGCCAACTCTTTCAGTCGGCTCCACAGGTATCTTGGGAGGATTATGACCAACTGCTCCGTTATCAAATCCTAACCCATTCGGATCTGACACAGATTTTTCAGGTCAATGAAGAACTGGCCAATCGGATAAAGGATGCGGTTCGAAGTGCTAGTTCTGTGGAAGACCTGGTGGAGAAAGTCGCAACCAAGCGCTATACCAAGGCGCGTGTGCGCCGCATCTTGACCTACATCTTGGTAGGGGCGATGGATCAAGCTCTTCCCGATGCCATTCATGTCTTAGGTTTTTCCGCAAAGGGACAAGCTCATCTCAAAGGCTTGAAAAAATCAGTAGAAATCGTGACCCGAATCGGTAAGGAACCTTGGGATGCTTTGACCCAACAAGCGGATCAGGTGTATCAACTAGGCCATCCCCAATTGCCAGAGCAGATCTGGGGTCGGGTGCCAGTGAGGGTGGAAGAATAAACAGTCTGACGTAAATTTTCTCTGCCCACATTCACCTAAGGCAAGAAGTTTATGATGCACGGAAACAGTAGTTTATCCACTGTCTAAAAATCTTTTTAGACAGTGGATTTTTTTGTTTTTACCAAATTTAGAAACTTTTTACGAATAATTAAGTGAAGAGGGAAAAACTTGTACAAGTTCCTGACAAGTTTTTCTTTTTCATGTATAATAATAGAAAAGAGGTAGAATGAGGTATGGTCATGGAAGCAGTCGTTTATTCAACATTCCGCAATCATTTGAAGGATTATATGAAGAAGGTGAATGATGAGTTTGAGCCTTTGACAGTCGTGAATAAGAATCCAGACGAAGATATTGTGGTCATCTCTAAGAGCGAGTGGGATAGCCTACAAGAAACCCTAAGACTAGCTCAGAACAAGGAATTGTCAGATAAGGTCTTGCGGGGCATGGCAGAAGTCCGAGCTGGTCAGGTTCAACTCCATGAGATTGAGGGGTAACAGATGTTACTCAAGTTTACAGAAGATGCCTGGAAGGATTATTGTTACTGGCAAAGTCAGGACAAAAAAACACTGAAGCGAATCAATACCCTGATTAAGGAGATCCAAAGGGACCCATTTGCTGGGATTGGTAAGCCTGAGCCCTTGAAATATGACTTTCAAGGAGCATGGTCAAGACGGATTGATGCAGAGAATCGCCTGATTTATATGCTAGATGAGTCAGGTGTCGCTTTCCTCTCTTTTAAAGATCATTATTAAGTCTCTAAAAGAGGATCTTTTGATAGTTAGGACTAGCTATTTAAGTTTCCAACTCATAGAAAGTTCCCATAAAATCCCCCTTTAAAAATAGAAAATTCTAGTCCAAGTTCGACGATTTGTGATATAATGTTAAAGATTGAAAATAATATGAATCAAACACAAGGAGAATCCTCATGGGACGTAAATGGGCCAATATTGTAGCCAAGAAAACTGCCAAAGATGGTGCTAACTCAAAAGTATATGCGAAATTCGGAGTTGAAATCTATGTAGCCGCTAAAAAAGGTGAGCCAGATCCAGAATTGAATACTGCTTTGAAATTCGTTATTGACCGTGCCAAACAAGCACAAGTGCCGAAAACACGTGATTGATAAAGCGATCGATAAGGCAAAAGGAAATACAGACGAAACCTTTACAGAAGGACGTTATGAAGGATTTGGACCAAATGGTTCTATGTTGATCGTTGATACCTTGACGTCAAACGTCAACCGTACAGCTGCCAATGTCCGTGCTGCTTTTGGTAAAAACGGTGGAAACATGGGAGCTTCTGGTTCTGTATCTTACCTCTTTGACAACAAGGGGGTCATCGTCTTTGCAGGTGATGATGCGGATGCCATCTTTGAGCTGTTTGTTGGAAGCAGATGTGGATGTAGATGATGTTGAAGCAGAAGAAGGAACCATCACTGTTTACACTGCTCCAACTGACCTTCACAAGGCGATCGTTGCTTTGCGTGAATCTGGTATCGAAGAGTTCCAAGTAACCGAATTGGAAATGATTCCTCAATCAGAAGTTGAGTTGTCAGGTGAAGATTTGGAAACCTTTGAAAAACTCTACAGCGTCCTTGAAGACGACGAAGACGTACAAAAATCTACACCAACGTAGATGGATTCTAATAGAAATAGACCTTTGAAGATGATTTCTTCAAAGGTCTGAGGCTTTGGCATTTTTAGGAAAGAAAGCAGAGGTCACAAACAATAATGATATAGTCCCTGGCTATAACTGAGAGAGAAAATAGGAATTAGACGAATAGGGGAGGCAGTGATAGAATAGAACTATGCTAGAAAGGGGACGAGAAATGGTATCATTTTCCTATGAACATCTAGTGCCCATTCGGCATTATGTGCATCAGCATCCAGAGTTATCTGGACAAGAATACCAAACTACAGCTTATCTCAAAGCCTATTTTGGAAAAAGCTAGGTGTACGCATTTTAAACAGTGGATTAAAAGACCGGTCTGATTGCTGAAATCGGAAGCGGTAAACCAGTCATTGCCCTTCGCGCAGATATTGATGCCCTTCCAATTCAGGAGAACACGGGTCTCGACTACCAAAGTCAAAACCCTGGTGTCATGCATGCCTGTGGTCATGATTTCCATCAGGTTAGCCTATTAGGGGCTGCAGAAGTCCTAAAAGGTATGGAAGAAGACTTAAATGGAACGGTTCGGTTGATTTTCCAGCCGGCTGAGGAGACTTCTGAAGGAGCATCTGCGGTATTAGCGACCGGGCTCCTAGAGGATGTACAGGCCATCCTTGGATTTCCAACATGCCGCTGGCTGGTCGGGTCAGTTGGCCTCTGCGTCCAGGCGCCATGATGGCAGGAGTTGAAACCAAGGTGACTGTCACTGGGTGAGTAGATCATGCGGCTCGACCGGATCTCGGTTTGGATACGGTTGTAGCAATCACTAGTATGGTCCAGCAGTTGCAGACCTTGGTCTCGCGTACGGTTTCGCCATTTGAGACAGCTGTCCTATCGGTGACCCATATCGAAGCTGGTTCAACCTGGAATGTTCTTCCCAAGTCTGGTTACTTTGAAGGAACCATTCGAACCTTTAATCCGGATCTCCAGAGACGCCTCAAGGCGGATTTCATTCGCGTGATCGAACAGATCTCCAACAGCACGGGAGTCATGGTCCATTTTGATTGGGGCAAGACACCACCGGTTACCTATAATGATAAGGCTTTGGCTAAAAAAGTCTTTCGTTGGTCCAAGTCTTTTGCAGAAGTTGTTGAGGCCCAGCCATCGACAGCGGGTGAAGATTTTGCCTTCTATCAAGAGAAAATCCCAGGAGTCTTTGCTTTTATCGGATCGAATGGTGCAGCGGATGCACCGGATCTCCACCATGATAGCATGGTCATAGATGATGCAGCTTTTGCAGTATCAGTTCCATATTACGTAGAAAATGCCCTCGCTTTACTGGAAAAATTTTCAACCAAATGAGACGTGATAGGTAAAACCTATCACCGCCATAAAGAAAATATAGCATACCCAAGAGTCAGGAATTTTGATATGATGAAAAAGCTGTAAGAGAGAATAAACAATTTTAGTGAAAAGGAGAACAAATGAAATTGAATAAATTCATCAAATATGTTGGTTTGAGTCTTGTGGGCTTTAGCAGCAGTTGGGACTTTGGTAGCCTGCTCATCAAAGTCATCAAGTAAACTGCGGAAAAACGGACCATTGAAGTCGCAACAGTTGGAACAACCAAACCCCTTCACCTATGATAAGGACGTGGGAATTGACTGGCAGTGAAATCGAAGTCATGCGTGAAATCTTCAAAGGTGTTCAGATAAGCATGAAGTCAACTTTAATAAGACGAGAATGGTCTTCTATCTTTTGCTGGCTTTCAGACTACGATCGTTACCAGATCGGTGTCAGCAACCTGAGCATGAGATAAAAACGTGCGGAGACATACTTGTACCCAAATCCTACGCCAAAGAACCCAGTGGTCTTAGTGGTCCGTAAAGATCCAGGTATCAAAGTCACTAGACGATATCGGTGGCAAGTCTACAGAGGTCATCCAAGGAACTTCTACAGCGAAACAATTGAAGCATACAATGAAAGAGCACAAGGATAACCCAACTGAGCTCAAATATACAGAGGGTACCATCCAATCCATTCTTGCTAATTTGAGCGATGGCCGTTCGGATTATAAGATTTTTGAACGTTTGACAGTTGAAGCCTTGATCAAGGACCAAGGGTTGAATAATTAAGTGATTGAACTCCATGATCAACAACATACGTTTACCCAATCTCGCCAAAGGTGAAAAAGAATTGGAACCCGTCACAACAAAACGGATCAAAGAGTTGTACTGAAGACGGACGCTTGAAAAAGTTGTCTAGCATACTTTGGTGGAACCTTCCTTCCAGAAGCTTGATATTAAATAGGTTCATTAAAAACATCTAAGGAGAGAATATGAAATTAACAAAAACTTTTGGTGTAGCAGCTCTTGCTACCGTTGCAACCTTTGCCTTAGCAGCATGTGGGTCTTCAAAATCATCTAAATCATCTGATAAAGATGGTGTGACAACTGTTAAAGTTGGAGTGATGAGCTTATGATCAGAAGAAGCTCGTTGGAAAGAAGTGCAAAAGAACTTGATGATGAAAAGCAAACATCGTTGAATTCAACTGTAGTTTATAGACTATTCTCAACCAAAACCAAGCTGTTCGTGATGGAGATGTGGATATCAACGCTTTCCAACATTACAACTACCTTGAAAAACTGAACAGAAGAAAACAGCAGACCTAGTTTCTGTGGCAGATACTCTCACATTGCGCCAATCCGTCTTTACCTGGCACAAAAGATGAAAGAACAAATACACAGATGAAAGACATTCCTGAAAAGGAACCATTGCAGTACCAACGACC
>BNJV01003146.1_pt1 | contig 14842 bp, 14 predicted proteins | sample 8540591 | NCBI WGS metagenome assembly BNJV01 (sample SAMD00202457, study PRJDB9452) | human saliva metagenome | host: Homo sapiens
GATATCAATGTCAAGGTGGCAACGATTGATCCACTCTTTAGCGCTGTTGCTGATTTATCTCTATCTGTTTCAGACCTAAATGATCATGCGCGTGTCTTGAGCAAGAAAGCTTCATCAGCTGGGTCAAAAAAACACTCAAGACTGGTGCAAGTTTGTCAGCTCTTCGTGTCGCAAGTAAATTATTCAAAAATAAAAAGGAGAACTTTATGGGTAAACTATCCTCAATCCTTTTAGGAACCGTTTCAGGTGCAGCTCTTGCCTTGTTTTTAACAAGCGACAAGGGCAAACAAGTTTGCAGTCAAGCTCAAGATTTTCTAGATGATTTGAGAGAAGATCCTGAGTATGCCAAGGAGCAGGTCTGTGAAAAACTGGCAGAAGTCAAGGAGCAGGCTACAGATTTTGTTCTTAAAACCAAAGAACAGGTTGAGTCAGGTGAAATCACTGTGGACAGTGTACTTGCTCAAGCCAAATCATGTGCTCGTCAAGCGACAGAAGTCTCAAAAGAACAATTCAACAATCTCAAAGAGCAATGGCAAGAAAAGGTCGAAACTTTTGATGAATCAGAAGAGATTGTGATTGATATCAAAGAAGAAAAAATCTAGATTTGACAGAGTTGGATAAAAATTCAATAGTAGTCGCAAATCTAGTAAATTTTGTAAGATAAAACGCATAGTATCAAGGTTTTCAAGACTTGATATTATGCGTTTTTTGATTTTAATACTCTTCAAAAATCAAATTCAAACCACGTCAACGTCGCCTTGCCGTACTCAAGTACAGCCTGCGGCTAGTTTCCTAGTTTGCTCTTTGATTTTTTTATTGAGTATAAAGACTTTTCGACAAACCTTTTTAAAACACATGAGTGTTATGATTTTTTTATGGTATAATGGCAGTGTTGAAAGTAAAATATTTACATTTTTTTATATTTTATTAATATTAATCGATCCATTTTTTTCTATGATTAGAAATCAATGTGGTAGTTTATGATCAAGTAGAGGAAAAGCTCTAAAATTTTAGTCAAGAAACGATCTAGTATTCTGTCAAGGGAAAATATTAGAAGCCTCTATTTTGTAAAAGATAGCTAGAAAGAAAGTTGGTAAAATGAAAGATATTTTTAATAAACGTCAACGTTTTTCGATTCGAAAGTTTTCTGTTGGAGTGGCTTCTGTATTAATAGGAATTACCTTGTTTACACCATCTCAGGGAGTACTTGCTTCTACGGAAAATTCTCTACCTTCTGTGGAGAAAAGAGAAGCAGTGCAACCTATACCAGATAATCAAAATAATCCTTCTTCTGAGTTAGATACCAGAGATGTTCCAATAGGATCTACAAGGACTACAGAACCCGTCACATCTGGGGATAAGGAAAATAATAGCTTGACCACAAGGGATTTCGTGGCGGGTGAAGACAGATCAAGCACTCCAGCGGTGAGAGCAACATCAAATCCTTCCGAGGTTAAAAAGTATGAATTAACTGATGAGTATGCAAAGCAAATAAAAGCAGGAGTAATCGGTTCAGAAGGTAATAAGCTTGACAGTTTGTTATTAAACGGCCCTCAGTTAAGTCCAGAAGCTTATACAGATGATGATTACTTGAAGGATAAAGAAGAACTTTATATTTATGAAAAAGGCGGAAAAAAGTATGTAGGCTATAATAGTCATCCCTTATTAGAAGATACTGATGGTGATGGTATTATTGACAGTAAAGAAAAGCCAGATGAAAAATTAAAATGGAATGTAAGTGAACGCGATATGATTATGTTCATGGAATTGTCCTACCGTGATGATAATTATATTGATAGAGTGCTGGATCATAAGAAACCCTTAACAGAATCAGAGTTATATAAAAAGAATGGTGATAGGAAGCCGCGTTATGAGTATATGATGATGAATAAGGAGTTGGGGCCTTATTGGGAAAGGAAAAAAAGTTATCATACCTCTAGTGGATTAGATGCTGTCTTGTATGAAACTAAGAGTGATTTCTTATATTTACCAAATGGAACTGCACAAGTGTTAGCATTTCGTGGAACAAGTGATGTGAAAGATATTAAAGCAGATATAACTCTGGGGACCGGAGGAAATCCTCAACAGGGGATAGATGCAGAAAATATCATGCGTGAACTAGCTAAAGATAAGAGTATTACCAATCTTTATTTGACAGGCCATTCTTTAGGAGGATATTTAGTACAACGGGCAATGGTTGAAGCCTATCAGTTGGCATATTCTGACAGCAGAGTCATGTCTACTAAAGAACAGCTGGCTTATAGAAACTTTTATAATAATGTATTAAAAAAAGGAACAACATTTAATGCCCCAAAAGTAGTGACAAGTTTGGTTTCCAAACGTGAATTTTTGCAGAAAAGGTTTAGACAGTAAAAAAATAGCTAAGTCAGGGAAATTGACTCATTATATTGTTGATAATGATTCGACGATAAGAAAAGGTGTCAGCAATGATAGTGATGTTGTTATAAATGTTGGACGAACCAGTGGAGGTCATAGTTCACGTTCTTATTTTGAAGCCGATATGATTAATAGACGATCAGAGTTTATATCTGGGAAACGAATTTCTTTAGATGGGACAGGTTATCAAGATAAAAAAATTACAACAGTTAAATCTGTAGAAAAAGTTGGAGAAACTGCTGTATATAGTAAACGCGGAGATGACATCATTAAGTCAACAACTGTTAGTATGAAAGATCCTGCTACAGGACAGATTACTAAAAATACACTTGATGAAGTTTTCAAGAAAGATGGGGTGAAAGATAAAGTAGAAGTAGAAACAATCCCATCCCCAGTAAAATACGAAAAAGATGCTAGTCGCGAAAAAGGTCAAGATAATATTACTATTCCAGGAAAAGATGGAAGTAAGACAACCACAACGACTTACACAGTAAATCCAAACAGTGGAGAAGCTATTGCACATGTAGGAGAGCCAGTAATAGTAAATCCAACAGAAACAATAGTTAAAGTCGCAGCTAAGGATAAAGTAGTAGAAACATTGATTGAACCCGCAGTGGTTTATGAAAAAGACGACACTCGTGACTTTGGTACACCAGACGAGCCTAGAGAAGGAGCAAAAGGAAAATCTGTAACGACTACAAGGTATGACGTTAATCCAAATAATGGAACAGTCACAGAACACGTTGGTAAGCCAGTGGTCACACCAGCTGGTAAAACAATAGTTAAGATTGGAGCTAAAACTAAGGTTGAGCGTAGCAAGGATGAGCAAGGTCGTGAAGTTATCAACACTACAACTTATGAAGTTGATCCAAAAACAGGTAGGGTAGCTCCTACAACAGTAACTACTTACGGAACAAAGAAAGAACCAACTGTTGAGAAGAGAGTAGTACCATCTCCAGTAGTTTACGAAAAAGATGGTACGAAAGAAAAAGGTATTGAAGCAACTACCGTCAAAGGTGAAGAGGGTGAAGATACAATCACAACAACGTACAGAGTAAATCCAACAACAGGGGAAATTACCCCAAGTGTTGGAAAACCAGTTCGTACGAAAAAACCAACTAATACTATTGTTAAAGTTCCAGCTAAGGATAAAGTAGAAGTAAGAGGAATCCCATTATTTAAGAGATACGTAAAAGATGCTAGTAGGGAAAAAGGTCAAGATAATATTACTATTCCAGGAAAAGATGGAAGTAAGACAACGACAACGACCTACGCAGTAAATCCAAATAATGGGGAAGTTACTCCAAATGTAGGAGAGCCAGTAATAGTAAATCCAACGGATACAATTATTAAAGTAGCAGCAAAAGATAAAGTAGTATACTCTAAAGACGGAGATAACATTGTCAAAGAAGTTACTACCTATACAGTAAATCCAACCAATGGAAACATTACAGAGAATACAACAAAAGAAACGTTTAAAGAAAACGGATTGAAAGATAAAGTAGAAGTAGAAACAATCCCATCCCCAGTAAAATACGAAAAAGATGCTAGTCGCGAAAAAGGTCAAGATAATATTACTGTTCCAGGAAAAGACGGAAGTAAGACCACCACAACGACTTACACAGTAAATCAAACCAATGGAGAAGCTATTGCACATGTAGGGGAGCCAATAATAGTAAATCCAACAACTACTATCGTTAAAGTAGCAGCGAAAGATACAGTAGTAACTTCTAAAGATGGAAATAACATTGTGAAGACAGCAACTTCATATACAGTAAATCCAGATAATGGAAACATAATAGAGCATACAACAAAAGAAACATTTAAAGAAAATGGATTGAAAGATAAAGTAGAAGTAGAAACAATCCCGTCCCCAGTAAAATACGAAAAAGATGCTAGTCGAGAAAAAGGTCAAGATAATATTACTGTCCTAGGAAAAGACGGGAGTAAGACCACCACAACGACTTATACAGTAAATCCAGACAATGGGGAAGTTATTCCAAATGAAGTAAATCCAGTAATAGTAAATCCAACAGAAACAATAGTTAAGGTTGGGGCTAAAACTAAGGTTGAGCGTAGCAAGGATGAGCAAGGTCGTGAAGTTATTAAGACTACAACTTATGAAGTTGATTCAGAAACAGGTAAGGTAGCTCCTACAACAGTAACTACTTACGGAACAAAGAAAGAACCAACGGTTGAGAAGAAGGCAGTACCATCTCCAGTAGTTTACGAAAAAGATGATACGAAAGAAAAAGGTACTGAAGCAATCACCGTTAAAGGTGAAGATGGTGAAGATACAATCACAACAACGTACAGAGTAAATCCAACAACAGGGGAAATTACCCCAATTGTAGGAAAACCAGTTCGTACGAAAGAACCAACTAATACGATCGTTAAAATTCCAGCGAAGGATAAAGTAGTATATTCTAAGGATGGAGATAATGTTGTTAAGACAGTAACTACTTATAGAGTTGAACCAAATACAGGAAATATTACTGAGGATATAAGTGTTCTAATTTCTAATGAACATATTTTAGAATCAGCTAAATTGGATATAGCTGCACTACTTATCACTAAGTGGGTTGATGAGGATGGTCATGATCTAAAACCAGCGGATGTCAAAGAACCAGCTACACTGGGTGGTGCTAACGAGGCATTAGAAGCGGGTGAAATCGAAGAATATGTCTTTTTAAGAACAGAAAAAGATGAAGAAAAGCATGTTGTTAAACACATCTTCAAAAAAAGTTTCATCTAATAGATTAATAGGAATTAATAATCATGAAACTAGTAACCATGAAACTAGTAACCATGAAACTAGTAACCATGAAACTAGTAACCATGAAACTAGTAACCATGAATCTAGTAACCATGAAACTAGTAACCATGAAACTAGTAATCATGAAACTAGTAATCATGAATCTAGTAACCAAGAATCTAGTAATCGTGAAACTAGTAACCAAGAATCTAGTAATCATGAATCTAATAACCCTCAACCAGTGCAATCTGATGATACGGAACGTGAATCTGAGAAAGTTACTCTAAATGAACAAGTGGGGGAAGTAGTGAGCAATGCACTAACTAAATCAAATGATTCTCAAACTGTATTGCCAAGTACAGGAACAGAATCAAATGCGACTCTTGCATCTCTAGGACTTCTTGGCATGTTAAGTGGTCTCGGACTTGCTCTTGGAAAGAAAAAAGAAGACTAAAAGTTTAGTCAAAATAAGAACTGTTTATTGTTGAACAATGAATGCAAAAGATTAAGAAACAGCCTTGTTCCTCATTTTAAGAGGTGCAAGGCTGTTGTTATATTCTCGAAAAAATCTAGATTTGAGAGAGGTGAACCTCTCTTTTTTTGTTCAAAACAATATGATATATTGATATTTTATAAATAATTAAAAATTTTGGTAACTTCTAAAACTAACTTCCAGTTTCCCCCAACCTAGCTTTTAGTATGAGAAAAACGCGTGAAATCAGTGGGAATTCGTCTGAGACTAACTTCCACTGGTTTTCTTTTTCTTGCTATATAAGGGTTCAAAAGCGAAAAGACTCAGAAAAAAGTGCATGACAAATAGCCCTAAAACAGAGTCGTCTTAGAGTAAATTCTAGTTGCTAGCGTTTAGTGTGAGACTTTTTCGATGGTGATAAGATGTGTAGTTAGAGGGAAAAAAATTCCTTATTTCAATAAATCAGGTGATAGTGTGTGTCTTCTGGTTTGACAAATTGACAACCCAGAAGAGCAGCGATGTCCTCGCCAAAGGTGAAGGTGAAGACGTCGTAAGCAGATTTTCCTTGAAACTCTTCTCGTTTCAAGGAATTGACATGGGAAATAACTAGATTGACGTCTTTCTGAGTCAGCTGGTCAAAGGAAGTGCCCTTTGGGAAGAATGGCTCGCAAAACCGTATGGTTCTTCTCAATCCTCCCTTCTGGTCAGGACGGCTAGGGGTCGCAGAAGTAGAGGTGAGACTTACCATCAATGTCTCGCTCAAGCTCCTCCACATAGGGAGAACTCAGATCCGTTGTCCGTGAGAATGACAGGGAACAGCTGATGAAACGCAACCCCTCCGTCCATGACTCTTTCTTTCAAAGCAGCGAATTTAGTGGCGACTTCCAGAGCAGTCTTGTTGTCCAAAAAGCAAGGCGAAGAGGAAGTTGCAGAAGGAAACGTTGAAGGTTAGCAGTAGTTTTTCCACCAGGTCTGCCGATGACCGTGTCCATTTCCAACCATTTGAAGAAATCATCTGTTTCTCGTAACTCTTGGAAAATCTTGGTAGGTCCGCCCAATTTTCAACTCTTTGGGAATAGCTACTTTTTCTGGATTTTCTGCGTTCCTTGAACTTGACCATCCGAGGGAAATCAATGGGCTTGGCTGTCAGATATCCCAGTTTGGCATGCCGATACACCGTAGCTTTCGACACAGGTAGGTTATGTGTCTGAATGATATGGTAGATGCTTTGTTTCTTCTGGATGCCTAGGGTTAAGACCTTGTCCATCTGATAAAAAAACTTTCCTTGTTTAGGGAATGCCCTCTGGACTCCCTCAACATAGTCTTGTACTGTTCCTGCGCCTTTTTCGCGTAGTAAAGATAGCGGTTAAAACCCACAATCCGTCCTCTTTTTTTGGACAGTTGTTACAGACATAAGGAACTTTTTTGAGAAGTGGGCAATCCGTGCAATCAGATTTGACGGATGTTGGATGCATGATACGATTGCGCTTGATTTCCTTTGAAATCGTTGACGGGTCTTTTCCCATCTTCTCAGCGATGGAACGGAAAGTCTCCTGTTGGCTGATTCCAGTTTGGATGTCAATACGATCTTCTAGAGTGAGATGTTTTTGTTTTTTCGTCATGAGGTGCCTCCTCACGAAAAGTCTCAGACTTAATTCTAGCATAATTCGTCGTCTGAGAGTAACTTCCAGTTTTGGGAGAGAGATGGAAGTTACTTTGAGAAGTTACGAATTAAAAATTTTTAACTTTTATTGATAGAACAAACCGGTTTTTTTATTGTGTAAATATATTAAAAATGGTATAATTGAGCTGTGATAGCTGTGATAGCTGTGATAGCTGTGATAGCTGTGATAGCTGTGATAGCTGTGATAGCTGTGATAGCTGTGATAGCTGTGATAGCTGTGATAGCTGTGATAGCTGTGATAGCTGTGATAGCTGTGATAGCTGTGATGTTATTAGCAAATATTAGTCATCATAGTGATTTTTATAAGTTAACTCTTTTTTTGAGTTGAAGTTATAAAAATTGCTTTTTCTATATCATATTGCCCTTAGGAGGGAACATGGAACATAAAAATAAGTCATTCAGTCGAATTAAACGTCATCAAAGTGATAAGGTTTTGCGCTATTCTATTCGTAAATATAGCTTTGGTGCAGCTTCAGTAGCTGTAGCAGCACTGATGTTTTTAGGTACGCATGCCGTTAGTGCGGATGCTGTTGATGCTAAAAACCAACCTACCATAGGCGCACCAAATCCAAATGAGGAGAAATCGCCTCTGATAGAGCCTGCTCCAACATCAAAAAATGAGGAAACCAAGGAAACTGAAAAAGTTGAGGTAGCCAAGGAAACTGAGGAAAGAGAGAAACCATCTGAAAATAAAGAAACCGTAGAGGCTAATTCTCTAAATAACGGCATATCTACTAGCACAATAACTGTAACGAAAGATGCTAGTGATGATAAAGTGACGGAAAAACAAAGATTAGATAAGTCTCAGTTACAAGCTAGTATTACAAAAGTTCAAGAACTCTTGGCTAAAGTCAACAAGGAAAAAGCTCCAGCTCAAACCCTCGCTGCAATTCAAGCAGATTTAGAAAGAGCTAATAGTGTGCTTAATAACGATAGTCTTGAGTTAACACAAGCTGAAGTAGATGAGGCGGCTAAAAAAACTTAATGAGAAAGTTTTTGTCTTATCTTCAATGCCTAAGGTTGTCGCTCCTAAAACAGGAAGCCATGAAACGTTAGAAACTCCTAAGACTGTAACAGAGATTAAACACTCTCTTGAAACGGTAAAAGAAGATCTTCAAAAATACGTGAAGAAATCGGAAATTCCAACGGATAAACCAAACGTAACGGCAGCAGAAGAAATTCTAGAAAATATTTCAAAACAATTAGAAAATACTACCTTAACATCAAAAAGAATTAACAGCACTGTTGGAACAAGCGAAGAGCGTTAGAAATACATTAGTGAATGAAGAGTTGCGTGCAACTTCAGGCGCTCGTGATTCACGTAATAACCAAAGAATGGGTGAAGGGGTTAGCTTTAGAGCAAATGATGTACCAGTAGAAGGTGCGTTGTACAATGTTAAAGAGTATATCTCAGAGGATAAATTTAATGGTGGTGGAGCAACTGCTGGTCAACGTGCCCGAACAATTGATAAAACATTCATGACCGCAAGATATAGCCAAGAAGGCGGTAAGAAATATATTACTTATGATGTTTACTTCCAAATGATGGTTATGCTTTGAGTGGGGGTACCGGAAATGCATTTTGGTTTTACCCTCCTCGTGATATTTTATATAAAGGTGGTAAATATGTAGGAGATACCATTGCTGAGGCTTACTATGAACGTTATCGAAATCACGCAGGAACAGGAAGACTTTCTGAAAATCCTGGAAATTTTACTAAAGTAGACACGTATAATGCACTTGAAAAGGTTATGAGAAATGGAACTAATCAGGATGATAGTACGAGAAGACAATGGGGGGACCGAATTAGTCTTTATCAATTAGATGGTGGTCCGAATAATAATAATAAACGACAAGAAATGTTGAAAGATTTAGAAAATAATCCAGACCTAAATCGTATTATTCGATTAAATAATGATCCAAATGGACCTTATCCTACGTTGTCATATTCTCACGTATTAACGGTAAGCGGTGGACAAAATTACGCTTATAAATATCATGTTAAGATGCGTTTGAAAGATGATGTTACAGCTGAAGAAGCCAAAACAGCGGGGACTATGGCGGTAACTGCTAAGGAAGGAAAATCTATTACTGCGACTCAGGCATACGTATATTCTGCTACTGGAACAAGCATGTTAGCTGCTCCAACTATTAATACATTAACAAAATATGATGGAACCTTAGTGTCGACTGACCGCGTTATCTCAGGTACTGGTGTAGTTGGTGCAACGGTTACATTAACGATGCAAGATGGTACAACTCGTTCGATACCTGTTAATAATAGTGGAAGATGGAGTTATACCTTAAAGCAAAATGAGAAATTAACCCAAAATACAAAACAGGATGCCTCTATTAAATCTCCTAATACAATTTCTGCTAAGCAAACAAAAAATGGTGAAGAATCATCAGCTACGTCAGTAAATGTTCAACTAGCTAGAGCTATTTCTATTGATACTCCACTTCAAGCAGGACGTGATATTTCTGTTAAAGTAGCTCACGATACAGGACGATTCTATATTCAAGTTAGAAATGCTGCTAATACAGCCACTGTTTATGAGTATGGTGTTATACAGGAAAATGGTAGATGGAGAATTGAAAACAGCGCAGCGGCTAATGCTATTGATCTGAAGGTCACTGATGGCGATAATCCTTCTGAGAAAAAAATTACTCTTCATGTTAATGATTCGCATAGAAAAAATAATATTCCATTCAAAATCACCAAGGATCATGTGGTAAGAGTTCGTTCTCACCACGTGAATGGGGACAATAACCCAGCAGACCCAGGTCACGAAAATGATGGATGGGTTACAGCAAATAAAGCAACGAATACAGATCCAACAATTACAATTAATAATTCAAATGCTACTTATACATCAGATGGTACTTTGACTAAAGACAAGTTAAAAACACTTGTAACGGTAAATGATGCTGAAGATACTCCAGGGCGCACTGTAGGTAATTCAGCAGCAGAGAATTTGGATGTAACAGCTACTAAAGACGGTAAAAATGTTGATTTAACAAAACCTCTTACACGAGGTACTTATAATCTTACTTATAGAACAACGGATGCTGCTGGAGCTACAGCAACAAAAAATCATACTATTACAGTAAACTATGCAGCTGTAGCAAAACCTACTATCAACCTAATACAAGGTGAAACTTTAACAGATGCTGAAAAACGTAGCTTACTGCAATTGCAAGATGGAACTAGTAAGATAGATGTTCCTAGTGATGCAAGAGTTGAGGTTACATTAGATACAAGTAGTGAATCAAACGGAAGAACAGCATCAGCAACTGTAGTATTTGCGGATAATACAAGAACAGCTCCGATTAATATTAATTACAAAGTTTACAAAAATTTTGAAACAGTAACTAAAGTGTATGATTTTGCAGGCGTCGATCGTAATGATAGCCCGTCATCTTATTATAAAAATCCAGGAGGACTTCCAGGCGGAATGAGCTGGGTATTTAAGAAAGGTAACGGAACATTAGGAACTGCAGATAATAATAAATTGAAAGAAAGTCTAAATGCTGATGGAGTTGGAACAACTACTTATTCCTTCGGTGCTAAGTATCCACGTGGTAGATTTACAGATAACCCAAGTGAAGCAGAAAAACTTTCTTATACACCAACCTTTACACATGAAGTGTTCGATGTAATAGCGTTTAATAATCCACAAACTCAGAAAAATAGAGTTGAAGTCAATAATGGGGAAACACTAAGTGCCGCTCAAGCAGCCTCAGCTGTAGTGAAAACACCTAGTTCACAAGCACTTCCTGCAGGAACAACTTACGAATGGGTGAAAAGTACGACTGATGCTACTCCACTAACTGATGCAGAGAAAAATGTAACAGAGTTTGGAGAAATTACACGTTATGTAAAAGTAACATTACCAAAAGTATCTGAAGATGGTCCGAGTGCCAACCAAGTTCAACCGTACAAAATAATTCCTGTGACACTTAAAGTAAATGAAACGGTTAAGCCAGTTGTGAAACTCGTCGGCGATGACGGTCAGGATATTACGTTGATAGAAGGAACCGCTGATGCAAACTTATCAAAAGTGACTGTATATCGTGGAGAAAAAGCGAATGTTACGATAAAAGCTTCAGATAATACAGGTAAAATTCTGGAACTTCGTGGAAATGGGATGCCAAATGGTATTTGGTTTAATAAAGATCCTCAGGCGAGCAGAGAAGTTTGGTTGTCTAGCGATACTGCTACAGAAACAAATCCACTAAGTCATACAATTACAGGTGTTGTAGAAACAGGTAACAGAATTGAAGAAAAAATTGTTACAGTAATAGCGAAAGACAAGACTAACCCAACAAACGTGACAACTGTTAAATTCAAAATGGTTGTGAAGGAACAAAAAGAAAAATATACACCAACAGCACCAACAAATGCAGTAAATTTCAATAATCTTGGAACATCTGTGACATCGGCAGAAGATGTGAAGAAAATTACAGACCTAGTGAATGTGCCAGATTTATCTGCCGAAGCAACAAATGCAGGTGGAGTAAGGAAAGCACTTAAAAACAATGGTGAAATCACAACAGAAAATGGTAAAAAAGTTGTGACTGTAACGGTGACATATCCAGACCGTTCTACCGATGAAGTGACTGTACCAGTTGCACAAAATTATAATGTAGTAGCACGACCTATTATTAACTTCAAGCGTGGAGAAGTTTTGAATGATGAAGATAAACGCAGCCTAGTACAATTACAAGATGGTGAGAATAAGGTAGACATTCCGAGTGATGCGAGAGTTACGTTTGATAATTTAGATACAAGTATATCTGAAAATGATGGAAAAAAATTGTTACTAAAAATGCAAAAAGCTACAATTACATTTGCAGATAGCACTGTTAAAAAAGTTCCTGTAAATTATAAAGTTTTTAAATACATTCCCAATTGCTCGTACGATTTATGATTTTTAAAGATGTAACTCGAAGTAATGGACATTCAGATTATTATAGTAATACAGGAAATAATATTCCTAATGGAATGAGTTGGGTTTATAAACAAAATGGAGGAGCTGAACAAGGTGGAACGACCTTTACAACAACACTTGCATCAGATCCTGTAGGAACAACTTCTTATGAATTTATTGGGAAGTATAACTATGGTAGATTTACAAACAGTCCGAGTGAAGCTGAAAAATTAGTACACAAAGAAACGTTAGTGCATAAAGTGTTTGATATCGCTGATAGTGCAGCAGTTACTGTTAGTAAAGGAGCTACTCTAACTACTGATCAAGCTAAAAGCAGCAGTTAAAAAAAGCTGATGGCTCAGATCCGTTACCAGAAGGGACAACTTATGAATGGGTAGAAAGTACAGATACAAATACACCAGGTAAAAAGAACTTACAAGGTAAAAGTGACATTACCGGTATCGCAATCAGGTAGTGATACACAACCGGTAGCAACACAAGCAAGACCGTCTAAGACAATTGATGTAACGGTTAAAGTGAAACCAACAGCTCCAACGATTGCTCCACAAACTAATGGAGATGTTACAATCACACCAGCGAATGAGACGAATGTAAATACATTAAACTTCACTTATATCCATCCAAATGGTCCTAAACAAGATATCACGGCGACAAAAACAGGTAGCACATGGAGCTTAACAAATGCACCAGTAGATGGTGTAACAATCAATGAAAATACAGGTATAGTTACGATTAAAGACCGTGCAATTAAAGATAATCAAGCAGTAACGGCTAAATCTGTGACAGCAGAAACTGTGGTAACTGATCGTGTAGAAAGTGATATAACGAATGGCACTTCTCCAAATGGGGATACAGAAAGACCAAGATTTGTATTCCAACCTGATGCTAATCCTAAAACTGGAGAAAAAGTAGTTGAAGGTGGTAAACAAATTGTTTATGTAACACCAACTGAAAGCACAGATATTACTGTCGGTAATGTAACGGATAACTCAGGCAAGTTATTAGAAGTTAGAATTTCAGACTCAAATAATAGAGATTTTAATTTAGGACTAGGTTCAGGTGTTACAAACAATGAAGTAATTCGCGCGAATAATACAGAACATGATGCACCAAGACCTGTTACCATAACAGGTACGGTTTCTAAATTAAATGGAAGTGCTCGATGGAATAATGGCGATGTACTCACTCGTTTTGTTCAGGCTCAAGATGCAGCGACAAATGGAATAGACACGCAAGGAAATTCAAATCAAGTTACGTTCAAAATCTTAACACAAGCTGAAAAATACACACCGACAGTGGGAACACAACTCTTGAATAAAGATGTTACAGCGAATGGTGCAAAAGTAACTCAAGATGAATTTACTGCGATTAAAAATGCAATTACTTTCACATCAGAACGTGGTAATTTGAAAATCAGTAATGCAGCTAACAATAGAACTACTGGTCTAGATATTGCTATGAAGAACGAGGGAACAATTAAGCATGATAATGCAGGCTACTATGTAGAAGCGACTGTTTCTTACCCTGATGGAACTAACGAAGTAGTTAGAGTGAATGTAGATAAATCTGACAAAGAAGCTCCAAAAGTGAAATTACATGGAGTTGAACTAAGAGAAAATAGTACAGAAAATCCTAAATTTATCGTATTCCGTGGTGCGAAGTTTGACCCAACATTTGAAGTAACAGATAACGCAAAACCCAATCACTTCACTAAGTGCAACAGGCTTGCCAACTGGTACTTTCTCTAAGACTGGAAATTTTGCTAATAGAACAGGACTTCAAATTACTGAAAATAATATTGTTCCGACAGGTGATGCATTAACATTAGGTGAACACGAAGCATCAGTCACTGTTAAAGACGCATCAAACAATGAAAAAAACATACAATTTCAAATATATTGTTGCAGATGTAGAAGTGAAAAAAATACTCCAGAAACAGTGGCTTTAGGTACGAAATTGGTTGATGCTGCAAAATTCTAGCAATGGAAAAAGATGCACATAACTATGTGAAAGCAGTTATTGAATCAAATACAGATGGTAATGATAAGTATTATCCAACAAGTATGTCATTTAAGTGGTCTAAGGATGGTGCAAACGTAGCAAATACTACTACATTTGACAGACCAGGAATCGTAAAATATAAAGCTGTAGCTGATTTCTTTTAATGGTGGTGGAACATACACTAAAACTGTTGAAGGAGTAGGAAATAACATTAAAATCTACGCACCAAATAAGATTGAAAGAGAAGTAACCTTTAAAGTACAACCAACAGCACCGACTGTTAAACCAAAAGACAATGGTGATGTAGAAGTTACAAATGAAAATCAACAAAATGTAGATAAGATTAAAGTAACTTATACTAAACAAGAAGGAGCTACACCAGTAGAAGTAACATACACTGCTACTAAAAAAGCAACTGGTTGGGAAGTTGAAGCAGGCGCACCACTAACGATTGATTCAACAACAGGAACAATCAAAATTAGTGACGCAGAAGTAAGAGATAAAACTTTAGTAAAAACAAAAGCAATCACAACAGATGATGTAGAAAGTACTGAAGCGAATGGAACTGCAAAAGGAAACGT
>BNJV01001990.1_pt1 | contig 14838 bp, 20 predicted proteins | sample 8540591 | NCBI WGS metagenome assembly BNJV01 (sample SAMD00202457, study PRJDB9452) | human saliva metagenome | host: Homo sapiens
ATCTACTACTATAACGTAGCCACGAGATACGAGGCTCGTGGCTGTCTTCATAACGTGCTGCTATCCGACTACATATCTTAGCTTCATTTGCCTCTTTCAGTCCTAACATATTAGAATTTTAGATTTCAACAATACTGTTCCAATAGTGTAAAGAGGTTTTATGAGTACTCGCTACAGTAAAATCTTGTTTTCCCAACATAGATTGTGTAAATCGATTTTTACCATCGTAATCTAAAAATATTCAGTTCCATCCAAACATTAATTTGATTCCATACAATTCTCTTGGAAGCATCTTAAAATTATTAAATAATTTGCCGGCACACCTGATTTCATAGCCGGTCCATGATCAGTTATACAGTAAAGATAATCCTTTCTGAAGCACCCTCTTGCCATCTACTATATCGTAGTATAGGCATGCCCACTAGCAACTGTATGTGTATGCAACCATTATATCTTTCTTAACAACCTCATTTCAATTGAATTTTTATTAGCCTTTTAATCCTCCGGCTGTAGTCCTCCAATTAATCTTTTAACAATAAAATATAAATAATTATCGTAGGTGCTGAAACAAATGTAACAGCAGCAAACATTCCACTCATCCTCCTTCTCTTGTCATAGCAACGATAAGTTGATAAAGGCGACACTTAACGACATATTTTCTGTACTTCCGGCAAATATAAGTGCCATAAAATATTCATTCCATTTTCCAATAAACTGGAAAATTACCAACGTTGTAATACTATTACCGGCAAGTGGAAACACAATGGTCCAAAAAGTTCGTAGTGACCGCATCCATCAATGCAGCCGCCTCTTCATAACTATCTCGATATATCAGTAAAGGCCGAAGAAGATAAAATGTGAGAACGGAATAGATGTGAAACATACTACTGAGTGTAATTTTTGATGCTCACACTTTGTGCGAATAGCGAGTATGTATAATCATAACTCCCGGCACACCTAAAACCTATTACCAGCAAGCGCTTTCTATCGCTTCACTAAATTTAAATTTAAATCTTGCCAGCCCATATGCGGCCGGAGCACAAATCAATATACTAAAGAATACTGATGATGCACTATATAAAAGTGAATTCAAAAATGCAGTAACTAAATGTCCATTTTTATTACATGTGTATAATTATCCCAATGTGGTCCGCTTCTATAGATTATCTGAAAGATTTCTTTAGTTGTTGATAAACTTGCTATAACTATCCAACCTAACATTACAACTATAAATAAACACCAGTATAAGCAGGATATATCCCGGAATTAACTCTTACTTGTTGACGTAGTCGTATGTTATTCGTCTTTCATATTATTATTCATAATCCCTCCTAAAGTTCAATATCCTTATTCTTTTGAATAAGATTGAAATCATAAATACTGCTACAACAATGAGTGCAACTATAACTGATGCTGCTGTCCTACTCCAACTGCCGTATTACTTGAATCTGTACCAAATAAAACATTATATATATGCATCAATGGTGAAACCGTCTTTGAAGATATAAAAACTCTTGACAGGGCAAAAAAAGCACATACACGACTAGTCCACAATGTTAATGAAGTAACTAACGTATTACGAATTAGAGGAAAAGTAATATTCAAAAATCAGAAAAACTTTGTAGCACCATCTATTTCAGCTGCCTCATAGAGACTAGGAATAGCTTCAATTGCGCCATATATTGAAGCATAAAATATCCTGTACAACTAAATACATACGCAATACATAGAAAATAAACATATTATCTGGAGATGTCCAAGCAAAACTTGCAGCCTTTTCTAATCCAACAGAATTAAATAGCTTTTTTAGCATTCCAAAGCGTGAACTAAATACATATAATGTCCACATATATCCAAGTGCAATTTGTGAATAACATTTGTTAAATATAACATTGAGCGTAGCTTCTTCCATATATCCCTGATGTTAACATAGTTGCAAATAATGAAAGTATAAAACAACAATACCACAGCAGAGCCAAACTTAAATAACATCATCAATGAATTAGGAAAACTTGTTGCCTTTTAATGTAAAATAATTGTCTAGGACCCTACGAACTTCCAAGTCACAATCTTATCACTAATTTGCTCAACATCAAAAGCTCATCAAAAAGTTCTTAGAACCGGATAACAGCAAGAAAAGGAATTATAGCAGAGCAATAAATATAAATATTGTGGTGTCTCAATCTAATCACCTCTCACTTCCTATATATACAATTAATTCATATTCTATAAAAAGTTGGTACCTAAAATTAGATAACAACTTTTTATTTTAAATAATTAACAGTCTATGTGTGCTTTTACTTAAAATACGCTTTACATTCAGCAATAAATTCTTCTGCTGTCATTTTACCACCATAAAGCTTAGTACATGCAGAGCTGAAAAACAGGTAAAAATCACCATTAGTTCTCATATGTCCATGTGCAGGCCACCTATTAGTAATTCCATCATAAATATGCTCAGCGTCAGCAATCATCTTCGGCCATTTAACATTAGGATCATTAGTATTAGGGATTGCATTTACAATTCTAACCATATAATCTCCCCATTCACCAAGTGTTAAACATGTAGTAAAAGCTGCACAAGCCTCAGCTTCTTCAGCTGTAGCATTTTTATTTATTGCTATACCATAACATCCATAACATAGAGAAGAGCCATCATCAGCACCATTCTCAACAAGTGGATATGTAAAGCTACCTCCATCTAAAAATCATCCCCTGCTGATTCACGTACATTATTAGGCATCCAAGAACCACATACATACATAGATATTTTCTTCATCAAGAACCATCTTTGCTAAAGTGCTTCGGAGTAACAAACTGTCATAATATTCTCGGCCCCAATACCCTTTACTTGCAGCATCCTCAAATTTCTTTACAGCTTTTAAAACCTCGAGATTATCCCATGCAGAACCATCACCATTCAACTCATTAGTTCCCCAGCACCTAAAAGACGTTCCAAATAAAGACTCAAATTATAATCAATATGATTTTTGATCAGAAGTAAATGGAGTATAACCATTCTTTTGTGCGTAGTGCATACTTCCATCATTTCATCCCAAGTTTTTGGTTTTTCGGTTATGCCACATTCCTCGAAAATATCTTTTGTTATAACATACATTTAAGAACTGTGGAGTATAAGGAAAGTATACATATTTCCATCTCCTTTGTGTCTTTGCCAGCTTTTTCATATGCAGGAGAATACTGTCAGCATAAGACTTTCCACCTGTTTGAGGGATAAGTCGTAAACTCACCCAAATCCATTAGATAGTCTTTCCATAGGCGAACAACATTATCGCTATTTGCCTCAAACATTGTTATATTATTACCCGCCTGAGTGCCGGAGTAAGTGTAGATGAAATATCAGTTCCCTGGAAAGAAAGTGAAATCTCTACTCCGGATTCTCCTTCATAAATGCATTCGCTGCTGCTTTAATACTTTGACCATAATTAGAACTCTCTGTATATGATGACCAATATACTATGTCTGCGTTTAATTTGCTATCTGCATCTGCTTGCTTGACTTCGGAGTAGCGTTTTTCAGAGCTCTCATTCCACTTCCCGATTTTACAGAACCATCACCTCCACTTGTTGTCGCACTGTTCCCACCATGCGCACAAAAAGCATAGAGATAATGCAACTGTCGAAAATAAATTTACAACCTTCTTTCATCCTCCTTAAAGAAATATTTTTATGTGAATCTTTAACTCATTAAAGACTCTGTTTCATTTAATACTTTTTATTAACGTTCATAGTGAATAAAAATTATAAACCAAAATTGTGTACATGACTTTCATACACCTGTTAACGGATCATATATTATTTTTTGAACATAACTCCAGGTGTTTCTATACTGGATAACTTTTGTCCATTTTATTTCATATATTCCTTTTTAACATCATCTGCTACTTCTATTTCCCCAATTTTTACATCATAATCACAACCTATTTTCTTCAAAATTACTCATATAGTAGACATCACCATATGGTTTAGTCTACAAAAACGCCATCATCTTTAACACACAAAGCACATACATCCGTTCCTAAATAGTCCAACAAACTTACACCATTCTCCATTTTCAAAGAGTTCTACAAACACCTTCTATACCGTCGATATAACATTTATTATATAATGTTTCTCCATTTTCTCCTAAATATAAGTGAGGAGCTTGAGAACCGACAAATGTTTCCCAACGATATATAAGATGCCAATGTGGAGGATAATCAGTATGAATTTCATTATTTGTTTCAAAGCCCAAAATATACATATATCCTAAGTTATTATTTGCTAGATATGATGGTAAATTTAGCATCCTTATAATTTCTCTCATACCCATTATATAATGGTGTGCGGCAATAATCTGCGTTTCAGGATAATTGATATTCCTGTACATTCCGGCTTTTCTTCCGATATGATTATGTTCTAATCTAATTTTTAAACCCGGCTCTTCAATCCGAGTATGTATACTAAGCGTTGTAGTACTTCCAGTAAACCCACTAATATCAAATTTAAATGATATATGATTTCCATTCTTATCAAACTGTATATAATCTTTTTCTACCAATATTGCTTCTATCTAATTCATTTTTAAGTTCAAACGAAAACATATACATCACCATTATCATGTTTTTCATGTTCAATATACAAATTCATTTGGTACTTCATAGCATAAATTAGGTTCATTTGAATTTCAACTTCAAAATTTGCCTTTATATCCACTTTAATCATCCCATATATACCGGGACATATTATACGTATTGCTGTTTTCCTAATTGAATTATTAAGATATACATCATTAAAAGAAATCATTTCTCCCACCATTCTATATCTGTTTTCATTGTAATTATCTAAATATGAGGTTTTAAAACCTCATAAGATAATAAATTTTCTATTCCCACAATTTTTCTGTAAAATCGTCTCTTTCCATATTTCTTGGAAGCACAGTTTCACATTTCATCTGAAAGTTTTTATCTCCCTTTCTTTCAACCTTTATCATACTTACTTCAATACCAATATCCTCAAGCTTTTGAACTACTGTTTCTACATCTTCTTTTCTGTCTCCAACCAAAAACATTACCTTTGCTCGTAAAGGATCTTTTAGTATTTCGAGTTTTCTATGGAATAAACACTGCATAAGAAGTATAAGAATTGTACCTTCAAAACCCAGTACATACATTCTTGCACCTATAGCCATACCAATGCCTACTGTCATCCATATTCCGGCAGCTGTTGTCATACCTCGAACAAGCCCTTGTTTGCTGATGAAAATCAATCCTCCTCCAAGTATACCTATACCTGATATAATTCCTGCTGCAACTCTGGATATATCCACACTTGGCCCTTCAATCGAGATAACATCTAGAAAACCGTATTTTGATACAATCATCATAAGTGCAGATGCTACGGATACTATGAAATGTGTTCTTACTCCGGCAGACTTCATTCTACTCTGTCGTTCCACTCCTAAAGCTGTACCACAAAGTCCGGCACATATAAGCTGAAATAAAAATATACTGTCATTCACTACATACCTTTTCCATTTATCATCTCCTCATATTTACTACTATCGTCAAGTTCAATCTTTTGTAATAGTTCCCGTATATTGATCATATTCTATAATCTCTTTATAAGAACTCTTGAATACAATCGCTGTTATTCCATAATAACTTAATCTGTCCGTTATCAGTGTCATTTTTTTACGGTAATATTACCAATATACCTTTCATCACAATATACTTTTACACCGTCTTCCCTACTATAAGGGGAAATTTTATAGGTATTTCCACCGGGAGAGTAAGCTCCATACCTCCATCTTCTACCAGTCTAAAAGCCATTACATCCGCACCGAACATATCAACCATCTTACACCATTCTGATGTCTGATACTTTCTACATACTCCACTTATACCGTCAATATAAGTTACATTTGACTCCATCTTGCCTTCTTTATCAATGTATATATGAGGCGCCTGTGAGCCACAAAAATATGGCCATCTGAATATCAAATGCCAGTGTGGTGGATAATCCTGATGTAACTCATTACATGTTTCAAATCCAGAAGCAATATATATCCGAGATTATTGTCATGCAAATATTTCCCTATACCCATATGCCTTAAGACTTCTCTTGCCGCAAATGTATAGTGAACCGAAGCCTCTATTTGTGTTTGAGGATATGTATCCTTATCATATTTTCCACACACCTTCCAATATCATTCTCTTCAACTCTAAGAGTAATGCCGTCTTCTCTTAAAATACTATGTGCATATAATGTTCTTGTCGGACCAAGAAGTCCACTAATTTCAATTTGAAATATATATTTATTTTTACTGTGATCAAATGCTATATATTTGCCTTCAAATAATATACTTTATTTCATATTCTTCACTATCTTCTACGTCTATAGAAATCAAGCAAGCATCTTTTAAGATAAAAATGCTTTTATATATATTACAATTTCTCCATCTGTTTTCATAATATAAACCGTTTTCTTTTTGTAATCTCACATTCAAAATCTGCACTTATATTGATTTTAGGTATTCCGAATATTCCTTTCTTACTTTTCTTAATAAATCTTATTGCTGTATATCTATATTTGCTTGATTTATAAGGAAAAATCCGACATTTAAAGCCTCCCTCTACCTATTAAAGTTTTTTTCTTTTTCAAATTTTTCATAATCGGTCATAGCAGTTTCAAGTATTTCATCAATATCTAAATGCTCCATTATACCTTTTTTTACTGCCACACCTAGTAAATTCTGCAACTCTTTTAATCCAATATTATCTCCATCTACTATAGGATAGTAGTTGGTCTGAGCATTTTAAAACATTTTTGCATAATCAAGCCATGGATAAGCATCATTTACTTCAGCATCATCATATGCCGATTTTTTTGCAGACATACCGCCAAGTAATACAGTAGCTGTACCTATATCATCTCGACTAATCCATTTCAAAAGTCTAAAAGCCATATCCTTATTTTTGAATATTTAGAAATACCAAGAACACTACCACCAAGCATAGGATTATCTCCGGGTACAATAGACCACCCTATTTTTACCTCTGATCTTTGAGTCCGGTCCGACAAATCCACTAACATGATTTATCATATAAATACCCATTGCCGTATCACCTTCCGCAAACTCCTGAGCTGAATCTGTCCACCAATTGTGCTCTATTTTTGAGGAATAATTCCAAGAGTCTTTCGTTTCTCTTAATGCATCTCTTGCGCTCAGTATTTAAAAGAATATTTCCATTTTCATCAAATAATCTTTTTGAATGACTAAAATATCTCATCAAAAATTCAACACCGACAGTTCCGGGTTCTCCTGATGTAAAGCTGCAACCATACTTAATCGGAGATTCATTGTTAAATTCATTTGTAAAATATGCAATACGATTATACTCTTCAAAGGTCTTTGGAACCTCTAATGATTTCTTGTACATCTCATAGTATAATCTTTTTAGTCTTGTATCCTCGAACAAATCTTTTCTATAAAACAGTAATTGAATACTTGGTGTTCCCAGTAATGCATAAATATCACCATCAAGATAAGAATAATTTTTAGTGCATTAGGCAAAAACCGTCTAAGCTGTTACCGATATTGGATTCTATATTTGTAAGTGGCTCAAATACCGATTTAGCTAAAACCGAAACCAATCCTTATCCATACGGACTATATCATATGGAAGTTCGATTTTTACCAGTTTATACATACTTTCATAGTCTGATTCTGTTATTCGTATCTTTATTCCGGTATTAAATTCATACAAATTTACCACTGTCTTAAGTGCTCGTGTAGTAGGGCTTGCAATAGATAAAATATTCAATACATTTTCTTCATTTTTGAATTTATTTTTGGCCAATCTGAAAAACCCTTTTGATTCTATAATCAGTTCATTTCTATTTTCCCGAGTTACGGTTTATTAGATATGAAGGCATCTATACCCATTTTTCTATAGTCTATTTCATATCTAATAATATCTCTTTCAGGAATAGTATATACAGGAGAAAGTGTAAAACGATATCTACCGGCTTATTTCTATAGAAGTTTTTGATATACACTTTTTACCGTTTGAGCCAATGATATACTGTCAGTAACGACTGCATCAGGTTGCATATGAGTAAAAACTCTCACTACATTCTGATATTTTGCACTGCTCAGTAGTAACTCTCTCATATACTTCTGAGATCTTATCTGATTTTACAATACTCTCTAAAAATGAATTACGAAAGTCCATTTTCCCTGAATATGTAAGAGGTCCTGTTAAAAGAGCGGCTTTTTCATAATTGCCTTGCAATATTTTTTTTGCAATCTCTTTTCCGGCCTCTATATTATCATATCCGATAAACTTACAATTATATGGCTGTTTATTAGATATGAAACAACATCTTCATTTGAAAATCCTGCTTCATAGTAAGCCTCACTTCCATCTGATATGGATGTAAAACAGCTACTCCCTCCGTCATTCTGGATTTTATTTTTCTGAATCTGCTTCCTCTCATAATCATCATCGTCATTTGTAATGTATAAATCTACTGTATATTCTTTTTCTTTCATAAACTCTTTAAAACTGGATCTATGTATGTTTTATCATATAAATTTGGAACTACAACTGCTAAAATCTTTGCAGTACCCTTTCTGAGGTTTTGAGCCTTTTCATTTTATAACATAGCCCTATATCCTCAACTGCTTTCATTACTCTACGTGTTTTATCACTGCTTACATTATCTTTCCCGTTTTAAAAACATTTGAAACAGTTGCCTGCGATACTTTTTGCCACCTTGGCTATATCTTTTATAGTTGCCATTTTCATACTCCAATCTGATTTGTAAGTATTAATGGTTTATTCCTCTATCCTTTAAATACTTACAGCATTGATATGTCCAATCAGTTTGAATTATATCAAATATGGTCAACTAACCACCCCCATCCTTTATCCGGATCATCAATCATTGAGACATCATCCGTATGCCCGGCTGAAAGAGGTATTTTATAATTGTATAATACTGCATTCCCCCATAAAGTCTTGCCCCTCTTCTTCATACTCTCTATATATTCAGGTTGTATCACAGGGGACTCTTCTGTTTTAAACACAAGTTCAGCACCGATATAATTTATATTCATTTTTCAATTATCTCAGAAGCGTTATCTTCTTCCATATATATCGGCATAAACATATAATCAGGTGCCACATCTTCAATTATCTTTAAAAACACTTGGAATCAGGGCATGCTTTAAGTAAAAACCTGATCTTTCATGTTATGTCTTTCAACTGCTTTTTATGACATCGGGTATACATTCCCCAATGCGATCAAGATTTAAAATACAACGTCCCTTTAAAAATGCTCTAATACGTCATCAAAAGAATTTATTCCCCATTGTGTAGGATAAAAATCAACATTGATAAGGCGAAGTTTTTTTATCTCTTCACTATCACAGTTTTTGTAAGATCAATGTTTTTATTAAGTTGATACGGTTCTTTACCTGTATGAAAAATAAATATTTTACCATCAGTACTTTTTAAAAAGATCCATCTCTAAAATTGATGCACCGCCTTTTTAGAGCGATATCAAATGCAGGTATTGTATTACAGGAATATTGGAACCTGCCGCTCCACGATGAGCTACAATCTGTACATTATCATTATTGTATAAATGAAGTGTATTTTTCATTCTAACTTACCTCCGGCATTCCAATTTATACTATCTTTCGGAACACGAAAATCCTGCTTTAACAATATCATCTTCAATATCATCTCTAAATGCATGCAATAAACACGTTGTCTTTCTTCATGCGAATAATCTCACATAATTTCTTAAGAAAAATGTGATGTACTGTCTGTATCTAGGAATGTACATTCTTGATACATAGTCTTTATTTCTCCTGATAGAAAGGCATTTAAAATATCAGACGGAACATTGCTTGTATCACCACTGTAGTATATCTTTTTCTCCATTACATTCAAAAATAAATCCGCAACATAACATATCTGTAGCATGGTTTCTCTCTTCACATAAATAGATAATCCGTTCGCTTCGCATTCTTTGAAGTCTGTTGTGAAAATTATATTTATCAGTGTGAACTCCACTTTGATCCAATATATTTACAATAGTATCTTTCCTCAGCTACCAATAATACTTTTTATCAAGTACATTTTTACAAAAAGAAAGAAAAAGATCCCAGACTACCCGATATGATCAGCATGAAGGTGTGTAAGCAGTACAACTATATTATCATAATCATATATTTCATTACGTGAAAACATAGCTTTAAAAAGTACTCTCTCCACAGTCTATTAAGTATAGACAGTTATCATGCTCAAAAATGCACAATTACTTCCCAGTACCGGATAATATGCTGCTCCTATTCCGGTGAATTTTAATTCATTTTATCTCCTTATTTTCCTATAATAAAAATTTTTATATAAATCACCATAAGATTTCTCTATCTTGTATAGATGCACTCAAATCCTCATCACACCCATATCCAACGGACTTGGCTTTATAAACTCTCCCGATTTTCCTTTAATATAAGCCCCTTTGCTATTTAATTCTACTACTGCATACAACGGGCTCTTATATGGAAATGTATACTGAAGATTTGGAAAAAGCCTCTTCTATTTCATCTGAAAAATCTATGTTTTGCAAACTTTGTTCCGATCCAATGATTTGACATACTGTTTAGAGTATAGTAATACACTCCTTTATCACATTCCAATCTATCTACATGTATGTCCGTTTATACAAAGTCTAACCTTTTTACCGCTTCTATTTGCCTTTATGAATAAATTTGAAAGTTCATCAGCATTTTTTATACCTCTGGGGCCTTCATTTAGAGGTTGATGTGAAAATATTATTATAGGCATATCAGATTCCAACAGTTCTTTTTCAATCCATTCCATTTGTTCAGAATCAATATATGGTAAATCATCAGAATCAAAATAATCCCCATAATAATAATCTTTAAGTTCTCCGGTCTTCGTCTTTAAAATTATTACCGTCAAGCACTAAGAATTTCCAACCTTTACATATGAAAGGTAATATCTCTTATCCATTCCATAGAGCTTCATCGCCTGTTCCTTTGAGCAAAAATCGAACTCATGGTTTCCAAGTACATGATAATGTGGTTTGGAAAAATTTATTAAATTTCTCCAACAGTTCAATTTTTCGGTACATCAGCCAGTACTCTCATCGCATTTTTAAGATTTATAGGCATATTCTTTTCTGAACATAGGCATTTACTTGTATCCTCCGGGTAACAAAAATCTCCCAGTTGAATGATAAAGTCAACATCTTCTTTCTTCATTTGTTCTATGAATGTATCCAGTCGTATTCTTCCATCATGCATAATATCAAGATGTAAATCAGTAAAAATCCCAAATTTCACATTACTATAATGCATTTTGCCACCTCAATTATTATTAAATTAACCCTTAACACCACCTGATGTCACCCCTGCCACAATTTTATCGGAAAGGAATAGGTATATAATTACAGTTGGCATAAATACAATTACTACGGATGCAAACATTCCGGCCCAATCACCTGATTGCATCATTGATTGTACAGTCTGATAAAGACCTACACCTACAGGGCGAAGTTCAGATTTATTGGCAAAAATCAACGCCATAAAATATTCATTCCATCTGCTTATAAAGTTAAAAATTGTTACTGTCATAATCGCAGGTTGTGCCAATGGAAACATGATTCTCCAAAAGCATTGTATCGGACCACATCCGTCTATTGCCGCAGCCTCTTCATACACATCAGATATCCCCTGAAAAAATGCCATTAGAAAGAAAGTTGTGTATGGTACTGAAGTTGCCGTATATATAAAGATCAAAGTCAAATGTGTTCCACTCAATTTTAATGTACTGACAATTGAAAATAGCGGCATAACAATCATAATACCTGGAATTCCAAGAGCTGTAATAATACTCTTTTTAATCAAACCGTTAAATTTAAATTTAAACCTGGTAAAGGCAATATGCTGCAGGTGCGCTCACTATAATTGTGAAAGAATACATGAAGGCACTGTATAAATCACTGAATTTAAAAAGATTCATCAATGCTTTATTTCTAAAGAAAGCTTTTTAGTATAATTTTTCAAAATGTAATCCGGTAGATAATACATTTCCTGTAAAAACCTCTTTAGTTGATGACAGTGAAGCTGCAATAATCCAGCCAATCATAAATATTGTAAAAAAGGCCCAAATGATTCCAATAATATAACTAGGTAATAAAGTAACTTCTTTTTCTCCATCTGAAATCGGACTTTCTTTTTATTTTTCTTCATCACTGCACCTCCTATATCTCATAGTTATCATCTTTAATTGCATGATTTAAAAATCATTGACACGATTACTACAATAACTGTCATAAGCACCGCCGCAGCGGCAGCCATTCCTGCATTTACCGACTCTGATGCTACTTCCGTTCCGAACAAAGTCTGATATGTAAATAACATAGGTGTATATGTATTTACACCGGAGAAAACTTGTGATAAGGCAAAGAATCCCATAGTCCTTGTTGTCCATAACACTATCGCAGTTCTTAAAACACCTTTTGTCAAATGGAAAAATAATATGTCTAAAGCGTTGAAATCCTGTGATTCCCTCTAATGATGCAGCTTCAAAGTAATCCTTCGGTATCTTTTCAATTCCGGCTATGAACATCATCATAAAGTACCCTACATTACCGAACACATTTGCAATACACATCGAGAAAAACATATGATCTGAATTTAACCATTGATAATCTGCTAAAGCTTTTAAACCAAGTTTTGCAAACATAGTTGTAAGTAATCCAAATCTGCTATTGTATACATACAGTAACCACATATAACCTACTGCAATCGCTGCAATTACATTTGGAAGGTAAACTATGGTTCTAAAAACTTTTTAAATCGAATATCCTTTGTAAAAGCCAGTGCAAACAACATAGATAAAACCATTGTAGCAATACCGTTGTAAATCCATATTTTAAGAATATTTACCATAGATCTGACAAATAAAAGGTGTTTTTAAATAACTTAAAAAATTTCCAAAACCGACAAATTTCCAGTCCACTAACGGAGTAGTAACACTCTTTACCTTAAACAAGCTCATAGTAATAGTTCTTAATGTTGGGATATAAAAATATAACTACCATAAGTACTACAGCCGGTAACATAAATATAATAATCGACCTTTTCGTCTGCTTCATAAAATCCTCCTTATGAAAAATGTAAAGGCAAAGATGCCTTTACATTTTTAGCAATGATTTTATCACTGATATATACTAGAACTTGGATGCCATTTCAACAAATTCTTCTGCTGTAATACTTTCCACCCATCAGCTTTTAAACAAGCATCCGCAATTATCTGCTTACTGTTACTATTTAAGATAAGCGCTGTCTGTGACGGATATCTGTTTGTATATTTTTGATATAACTTGTTGTGCATCTTTTAAACTATCCGGCCATACACCGTCAACACCAACAGGAATAGCATTTGCCATATCTGAAAATTTCTGGTCAAACGCTGTAGTTACATAAACTCAAAAAGCTGCTGCCGCCTTAGCTTCTTCCTCTGTTGCATCCTTATTGATTGCAATACCATAGCTGCTGTAGCATCCTGATGTCTGATCATCAACTCCGCCTTCTACAGTTGGGAATGCGAAAGATCCCCATTTGAAATCATCCGGTGTTGAATCTTTTTACCTCGTTAGGAAGCCATGTTCCATTGATGTACATTGCTATTTTTCATTTATAACCATACTTTTGCTGTGCATTCGGATATGTATTTGGTTTCTATAACCGGATCAAAAGTATCCCTTCTTTGCCATATCCTCAATAGCCTTAGCCGCCTCTAATACCTTCGGATTACTCCAAGCTGACGGGTCATTACTTAATTTTGCGACCTCATCATTACCCATTAAGCGGCTCATATAATATCCAACCCAGCTTGTAGCATAATTGCTGTCTGTTGTAACCGGAGTATATCCTTTTGCTTTGATTTTTTTCGCAAGCATCCATAAATTCTGTCCAGGTTTCCGGATACTTTTGTTATTCCGCAATCATCAAATATGTTTTTATTGCAGAAAATCATAAATGCCTGCGGTGCGTAAGGAAAATATGAATACTTTCCATCAAAAAGCTTTGCGGACAATCCCGACATACTAGGCATAATTCTATCAACATACTTCTGTCCGCCTGTTGATTCATATGACTCTTCAAAATAAGGTGTAAGATCCATTGTCATTTCAGACCACATGGACTTAATATTATCAGCATTAGCATCCATCATTGTAACTTTTGTTCCTGCCGATACTGCTGAGCCAACCAGGTTTCTGTTATCACGACCGTTAAATGTAAAATTAATTTTGACACCCGGATTAGCTTTCATAAATTCATCTGCTGCTTCCCTTAATGCATCTGCCTGAGCTTCAGTTTCACTCCAACTGAGCCAATACTCAATGTCTGCGTTTAGTTTTGCATCACCACTCTTTGCATTATCTGCAACGGATTCTGCAGACTTTGTAGTCTCCTCTGCAGGCTTTAGACGATCCACCACCACAGGCTACCAGTGACATTCCCATTGCTACCGATAATGCAGCTGCCAACACTTTTCTCATAATTTTCCTCCCTATAAAATCAAGGTTCTTTTTAAGTAATTTTATTATAACGTTTAAATTGAAACGTGTCAATATTTTTAACTTCTATGAAAAACTTTATATTATTCGCTTATGCGTCCTTAATAAAGCTTTAGTAATCTACAGCTATAAAACCAACACTTTCATTCGAATATAATGCAAATAAAAAGCCCTCGGTTTGAGGCTTTTAAATAGATTATCTTTTAAT
>BNJV01001937.1_pt1 | contig 14828 bp, 25 predicted proteins | sample 8540591 | NCBI WGS metagenome assembly BNJV01 (sample SAMD00202457, study PRJDB9452) | human saliva metagenome | host: Homo sapiens
ATCAAAAGCTGACGGAGTGTCAAGGAGTTGTCTTTACATTTCCTCTAGTAACAACGCAAAATTCTCCCTTCTCTTTCGAGAGGAGATTTTTATCCTTGTCCGCCAGGAGCTGGACCGCCAGGACCACCATTTCCTTGAGGGCCTCCATTTGGTCCACCGCCTCCAGGCATAGAGTTGACGATTTCCGTTTGTTTTTCGCCGTTGAGATAGATGTCTCCACCTGTATAGGTCGCTGTTCCATCAAAGTCAAAACCTGTTTGACCAATCATTTTAATGGTTCCGCCTGTGACTGTGATATTGCCATTCGAGTCGATTGGGTCTGTGTCTCCTTGACCGACTTCTACTGTCAGGTTCCCACCGTTCATAGTGAAGAAGATTTCACTCTGTTGGGCGTTTTTATTAGCTGCGTTGACTCCATCATCTGTCGAATAGATGCTAATGGCCCCACCGTTGATAGTGATGGACTTACCTTCAAGTCCTTCTGTCGAATTCTTGACGGTGTAGGTACCACTATCGATAACCAAATCACCCGATGCGTGGATGCCATCATCTCCTGCTGTGACGGTGATGTTGTTGTTGGATAGGTACATGGTTCCGACTGACGTATCCTCGTCATTGTCCACCTTTACGCCATCTTCTTTGGCGTCGACAGTCATGGTCGTACCAGTGATGTTGAGTTCATCATTGACATTAAAGGCATCGCCAACTGCTGTAATGTTATAAGTTCCACCCGTGATGTGGAGAGTGTCATTAGCCTTGATACCATTGTTCTTCTTACTATCTACATTGAGAGCTCCTTTCCCGTTGATGGTCAAATCCACCTTAGAAAAGAGAGCTGCATCTGTTTTTTCGTCGCTGTTAGAGCTTGAGTCAGAGAGACTGTTGGTGGTTCCCTCTGCTAGAGTCAAGTAGACATGGCCAGCTGATGTAGCAGCTATCGCTGCATTGGTATTGGTCATGGTAGCACCTTTTAGGACTAGATGAACATCTGCAGACTTATCTGCCTCGACCTTGATTTGCACTCCGTCAGACTGACCTGAAATCACATAGGTTCCAGATTTTGTGATGGTCACTGTTGATTCAGAGACTGTCACCCCGTCTCCAGAGACGTTTGCTGATGAGCCAGATAGTTCAATCTTAGAAGCTGTGCTTTCATCATAAGAAGTATCATAGTCCTTCTCTGTAAAATAGGAAGATTGGTTTGTCTTTGTTGAAGTTGTTGTGGCACTATTTGTCGTTTCATTGGTATTGGATGTAGTTGTTGACTGGGCACATGCTGCCATCAGCACCACTGCCGTTAAACTCGTTGCGAGCAGGGTCCATTTTTTTGATTTCATACCTTTTTCCTCTCCTTCGTATGATATAGCTAGACAGTCTACAGAAGATTCCTAAAACGAAACTGAAACTTTTCTGAAAGTTTCCTTAAATTTAGTTTGGATTAGATTTCGCCTAGTAATTTTTTAGAAAGGACTGCTAGAAACAATTTTTGAACGCTAAAATACCTTTAATAGATTTTTTAAACCAACATCCCTCAGTGCGATGTCTCCTTGACCAAGAAAGCCAAAAAGAAGAAAAATTTATAAGACTAAAACTCATAAAAAGAACAGCCCTAGCTGTTCCTTTTCACTTCTATTTCACAGGTATTTCTTAATCACGCGCGCAGGATTACCAGCTAGAACAACATTGTCTCCAAAGGACTTGGTAATCACGGCCCCTGCTCCAGCGACGACATTATTACCCAGTGTCACTCCAGGAAGGACAATGACGCCACCTCCAGCCCAGAAATTGTCCCCGATGGTGATGGGCTTGCCATATTCGACCCCTGAAATTGCGTTCATGCGGATCCAGTGGGATGGAGTGGGGTTAAAAACTGACAGTTGGGGCCAAGCATGGCGTTGTTCCCAATGCGAATCGGACAAACATCCAACATGGTCAAATTCCAATTAGAATAAAAATTTTCCCCTAGATGGATATTGACTCCATAATCGACCACCAAGCGTGGATTGATATAAAGATTTTGCCCAGTTGAGCCAAACCAAGTCTTGATAATTTCAGCTCCCTTCAAGGGATCTTCTTCCTTGTTAAAGGCAGCCTGTTTTTGGCGAGAAGCCTGCGTCAAAGCCCGTAATTCTGGGATCCGACGGACGGTAAGGCTCCCCTGCTATCATTTTCTGGTATTCACTGGTCATCTTATCACCTCATACTTTACTTTGGGCCCCATCATATCAAAAAAAGCCTTTGAAAGGTCAAGAATAGCCTGCTTTCAGACTCTCGAAATCAATCCCTCCCAAGTCAAAAACAACTTGCTTGACAAAAAGCTTGACTTTCATGGTTTAATATACCCCATAAGGGTATATTTGGAGGTGCCTATGTTTCACTTATTATTTACAAAAATTGACAGTATTTCTACCAGCGAGTTAGAAGCTAAACTCAGAGAACCGATTCAGCTACTAGATGTTCGGACGCCTATGGAATTCCGTAGAGGTCATATCAAAAATGCCAAAAATGTTCCTTTAACGGAAATCGGATCTTACACACCTGCGACAAAAGAAACACTCTATGTCATTTGTCATTCTGGTGTACGAAGCAAACTAGCTGCGAAGAAGCTAAAGAAAAAAGGCTACGATGTCATCAATGTCCGAGGCGGTATGAGCGCTTGGACAGGTAAGGTCATCTAGAAGTATAAAGGAGAAAGTCAATGAAAATTATCATTGTCGGAGGAGTTGCAGGCGGTATGTCAGCAGCAACCCGTCTCAGACGTCTCATGGAAGACGCTGAAATCACTATTTTTTTGAGAAAGGTCCCTTTGTTTCCTTTGCAAACTGCGGGACTTCCTTACTATGTTTCAGGAGAAATTGCAAACCGTGATAGTTTATTGGTCCAAACTCCTGAAAGTCTCAGGGCACGCTTTAATCTCGATGTGCGACCATTTCACGAGGTCATCCAGATTTCGCCAGAAGAACACACTGTGACGGTGCGGCATGATGGACAGGAATTCACAGAAAGCTACGACAAGCTGATCCTCTCCCAGGAGCTAAACCATTTGTCCCTACCATTGAAGGCTTGGCAGAAGCTAAGAATACCCTACACGCTTCGCAATGTTCCTGATCTCGATGAAATTATGGCAGCCTTGGACAATCATCCAAAAGAAGCTGTCGTTATCGGTGCAGGCTTTATCGGGCTTGAAATGGCTGAAAACCTGGCAAAACGTGGATTGCAAGTCACCATCGTGGAGAAAGCACCCCATGTCTTGCCACCATTAGATCAGGAAATGGCGGCCTTTGTCCAAGCAGAATTGCTGGCAAACGGCGTCCGTGTTATCACTTCCCAGTCTGCAACTCGATTTGAAGAGCAAGGAAAAATCATCGTTCTCGAAAACGGTCAAAAGATTGCTTCTGACCTCACCATCCTTTCTGTCGGTGTTGAACCTGAAAACGACTGGCTCAAAGGCAGCTGGGGATTGAACTGGGACTTCGTGGCGGTATCCTCGTCAACGAACACTACGAAACCAGTCAAAAAGATATTTTTGCAGTTGGGGACGCTATCGTTGTCAAGCAAGAGATTACGGGCCAAGATGCCCTCATCTCTCTGCTTCTCCCTGCCAATCGTCAAGGACGCCAAGTGGCGGACGTCATCGCAGGACTCGGTCGTACCAAACAAGGGCAGTATCGGCACTGCTATCGTTCGTGCCTTTGATATGACAGCTGCTTCGACTGGTCTCAGCGAACGTACTCTTCGTATGAATCAAACTCCCTATATAAAGCCCTTCATGTCAGTGGGAAAGACCACGCTGGTTATTATCCAGGCGCTACTGATATGACCTTGAAGCTCCTCTTTGACCCAACCACTGGAAAAATCTACGGTGCCCAAGGAGTTGGGAAGAAAGGTGTTGACAAGCGAATCGATATCCTAGCAACTGCTATCAAGGGAAATCTCACCGTCTTTGACTTACCAGAGTTAGAGTTTCACCCTATGCGCCACCATTTGGCTCTGCCAAGGATCCCGTCAATATGCTCGGTTACGCGGCCTTGAACCTTATCGAAGGTCTCAGCGACAACATTCAATGGCACCAGCTCGAAGACGAACTGGCTAAGGGCAAGAAATTCCTAGATGTACGGACAAGTGGCGAATTCCAAAGTGGTCGACTCAAAGTCGACACCATCCACATTCCCCTAAACGAACTACGGGAACGCTTGGATGAACTAGACAAGAACCAAGCCTACATCCTTAGCTGCCACAGTGGTTTGCGCAGCTATATCGCAGAGCGTATCCTCAAAGCAAGCAGGATTTACCGTCCAAAACCTTGACGGCGCTTATTCACTATACAAAATGGCTAAGCCCAGAAGGAGTAGAATATGGTAACTAGTATCAGCATGGCTGACTTTTATGAAAAATACCTAAATGAAAATCTAAATCTTATCGATGTACGTGAAGTGCATGAATTCCAAGCAGGACATGCACCAGGAGCCAAAAATCTTCCGTTAAGTACCTTGGAGCAAGGCTACAAAGAACTCAAACCCTGACCATGAATACCATGTCATCTGTCAAGGTGGAGTGCGTTCTGCCTCTGCCTGTCAATTTCCTCAGCGCCCAAGGCCTCACCGTTACCAATGTAGAAGGTGGTATGAATGCTTGGCCTGGTCAAGTAGAATAATCAAAAAAACCGATTAAGAAACTTAGTCGGTTTTTTTCGATCTTTATAACTCAATGATATGGAACTCATAACCAATCGCTTCTAAAAAAACGAAGCAAATCTACGGTATCCAAAAAGAGGGTTTTTCTCGTTGGTATTGGGGGGAAAACTCATCCGTTTTTCCGACATGATTTCTGTGTCGAAATAAACCTGAATGTCCTTTGTCAGTATTGTTCAGCAAGCCAAATGGAGATACTACACCTGCTGGTAACATCATTTTTTTCAAACAAGCTCTCAGAGGAAGCCATACGGATTCTATTGGCTCCTACCAAGTCTTTCAAGAGGTCCATATCCAAACGTTTCTTATCATCCATAATCACGAGATAATAGGCTGTTTTCTTTTTGTTGGTGAGAAACATGGTCTTGGTACGGACACCTTCGATCCCTTCGATAAAGCTATCGGCTTGCTCTGTCGTCAAGGCTGGCTCGTGCTCCACGATTTCAAAAGGAATATCTAGCCCATTTAGCATCTCTACTACTTTTTCGTATGCTTCCATTTCGCTTGCCTCCTTTAACTTGTCTTACTACCTTTAATTATACCACAAAAATGGGTTTTCTTCCAATTTATATCCAAGCATCTCTAGGTTTCTTTCATTTTCATACAAGTTATCTTAGACGAGACCTCAACTGTTAGGATGGGCATGATTTCCAGCCAGCAAGCCCATCTTTCTCTTTCCACCGCATAGCCACAAGGTATATCCGCGACTTGTCCGATGGATGCGTCTAGTTTAAATGCTTCAGCTAGGGAAATGAGGCGTGCATCCTCTCCAGTATGGTCTTCTGAACACAAAAATTGCCACATGCCATCCTCTTCATCGTGGGAGATAAAGGTGATCGGATTTTTTTCCCAGCCAAGACATGGTGACAAACTATACAGGCTGTGTTGGGTGCATCCTTAAATGCAAAAAGTCATCTTGAACTCCCTCCTTGAAATACACTAGCAATTACATATTTTTTGCATAGCCGAAACGCTGATTGATTGTGTGACTCAAGGTGACTAATTTTTTTCCAGAATATCCCTCTTGCAGATAAATAGCACATAACTATCACTATTAATATCCATACAAGCAAGACAGAAATCGTGTCCAGCCCATCTTTCGTCCAAAAATCTTTACACCAAGTAAGGATGTCATCATCCCTCGTCGAACCAATTCTCCTCCAAATCAAGAGTTTGTTTAGCTGCCAGAGGCGTCTAGTTGGTACAGAAATTCGTCCTTATCTGTCTTCCAGTCTAGCTCAATGACTGTATCCACTGCAAGCAGTTCATCAGCAATAGCAAGCCATTTTATCGTAGCTTCATCAACCTCTTCGCTTATTCCTCGCTCGTCGTATCTATCTGCATACTGCTTGAAATAGGCTTTCGGTGATTCAAAACAGGAGGTCAAACGAGATCGTACCTCACTATCATCTGTTAGCAATTGGGTTATTTCCTGATAGATTGCGATATTTTTTTCTGCTCATCTGTCCGCATATCTAGTACAATTTCCCAGTCTTCTAAGCTCTGGTGTGACTCTGTTCTCCAAATATGCCCGAAGCATGTCTTGAGTTTCTTTCTCGCTCAGACCATTTTTTTCGTAGATTACATTCTCGTTGATTCGTTCGGCGTCGGCAACACTGATCTCAAAACGAAAACCGTCCGAATCTTCATCCTGACAAACCTGTACAAAATCCGATACAAGCTGACTCCCCTTTAGTTTAACTGGTTGCTGAGGTATTAAAGTGAGAAAATCCCTATCACCATCTTGGACAGCTGCCAGTTGCTGCCATACTTCCTCAAATCCAAAGCCATTTTGTTCCTTCTCACCATCATCTAGCACCCAATCCGCAAAGATTCTTCCTGAAATGCTCGAAAAATCTGCCTCTCGTCTCCATGCTAGATACAGGCTGATCACTTGTAACAGGGGTCATCTCTTTGACTACCTTTTTCAGCTTCTTTTTGAATCCAACCTTGTCTAAAGAAATGGGCAACAATGCTAGGCAAAGATCAAGACAGGCAGACAAATAAGAGTACCTGCGAGTGCGAGACCCCTGTATCGATTTTTTGTGGGGCTCCCTTCTGATAGCTGATTTAGAAAGTCCGCTACTTGATTGAACAGTTCACCCCCAGTGAACCAGAATAGGAACAAACATTCCACACCAAGTAGGCAAGCCATATAAAGCGCCATTCGTTTCGCCGCCTGACTACAGATCTCCATTTTAGTTTGTATAGGAATAGCTTCTGCCTCAGGAATACTCTGAAACCATTTTTTTCTGCTCGTTCTTCTTTTTGTCATCTTTCCCTCCTGTGATCCACTTTCTTATCTTGTTCTATCACATAGAGAACTACTATTTTCGTTTGATAAGGTATTGAACAGCCTTTTCTAAGCGTTCTTTTTGAGCTTCAGGGTCGTCTAGTGGTTGGTTGATGCAGGCTGTGAGATTCTCGGTAATGATCATCTCAATCACGCGCTCAACACTCGAACGAACCGCTGTCAACTGGGTAATGATATCTGCACAATCACGATCTTCATCGATCATCTTTTTGAATTCCACGCAACTGCCCCTCTGAACGTTTCAGGCGTGTAATATACTTTGAGTTTGTCATCTTCTTATCCTTGGTCGATTTTTTTCTTCATTATATCTCTAATGGACTCCTTTGTCAAAATTCTCGTTCCCTCTTTATCAATAGAATCTCACCCTGCTATCGCTTTCATGGTATAATAGAATGACAAATACTATTAGAATCTATGCTCGTAGCAATACGAATCATTCTTAGAATGGACCAGCCTATGAACTCTATCTATGGCCCTTGCGAAGTCTACTTACCCACTATCTTGCAGACCTTTATTCAAGATATGGAAGAAGTCGCAGCTAATTACAAAAAAGAAACCTCCCTCAAACTATATGAGCATTTGCATGCGCGTATCAAAACCGAGGAAAGTATGCGTGAAAAATGCCAACGCAAAGGCCTTCCTCAGACGAGTCAATCCGCTCTCAAAAGAAATCCGAGATGCTATCGGTGTTCGGATCATCACAGGCTTTTACAGATGATATCTACCGCATCGTTGACTATATTCGTCAGCTACCCACCATCCATATTTTTTTAAAGAGAAAGACTATATCCGTCAGGTCAAACCCAATGGCTACCGTTCCTACCATCTGATTCTCGAAGTGACTCACCCCCTACCCAGACTGTCTGGGAAATGACCAAAGGTACCTACTTTATCGAGATCCAACTGCGCACGATTGCTATGGACTCTTGGGCCAGCCTTGAACATCAGATGAAATATAAGAAAAACATCCAAAACCCTGAACGAATCACGCGCGAGCTCAAACGTTGTGCCGATGAGCTTGCTTCATGCGACTTGACCATGCAGACCATCCGTGATTTGATTCAGCGATCTGACCAAGACTAAGGAGAACCTATGAAAAATCCTACTTGCCGAAGATGAAACTCAACTAAATCGCGTCATCACTGTTGCTTTAGAACGCGAAGGCTATGGCGTTGATTCTGTTTTTAATGGACAAGATGCTGTCGAAAAAGCTACAACTAACCACTATCACCTCATGATTTTTGACATCATGATGCCAATCAAAACTGGAATCGAAGCCCTCAAAGAAATTCGCCAGTTGGGCAATACGACCCACGTTATCATGCTGACAGCCATGGCTGAAGTAGATGATCGTGTAACCGGACTCGATGCGGGTGCGGACGACTACTTGACCAAACCATTCTCGCTCAAAGGAACTATCTGGCTAGGCTCCGTTCTACTGCCCGCCGTCTGGAGGACTATACCCCAGATACGGTCCAATTAGGAAATACTAGCTTGGATATTAACGAACAAGAATTAGCTGCTACAAACAGCATTCGTTTAGGGAAAAAGGAGACTCAACTCTTGACCCGTCCTCATCCAGCATGCTAATCAGACCCTCAGTTGTCAACAACTACTAGAGCAAGTCTGGCCAGATGAGCTGGAAGAAAGTGATCACGAGCTCGTTTTTCTCTATATTTCCTATCTCCGCCAAAAAGCTTCAAAGTGTTCAGTCCAACTTGCAAATCTTAGGATCTGCAGAAGGGCCTTTCCAACTGACAGGAGGAGACTAGATGTTTCGAAAACTACGCATCAAGTTTATTGTCACAGCCACTGCTGCTATCGCTCTGATTCTTGCTTTCTTTCTGGTCTTGATGAATAGCATCGTCTATACTCAGACAGAGGATAATATCCAAACCGTCCTCTCCATCTTGTCTAAAAATGAAGGCGAACTCCCAATCACAGATGAAATCAAGGAAAGTTTCACCAAAAAGAACATCCAGGAAGGGATTATCTACAATTTTCAGTATTTCTCTGTCAGAGAAAAGGGGAATGACTACACTATTTCTCTAGGGAATGTCCAATCACTGACCGAAGCAGACGTCAGAGATTTTCTCCAGAAAATTCTTAAAAAACCGGAAACCTATGGCACGATTACTCGCAACGGGCGCTACTTCACCTACCAGATTAGTCAGACAGCTTCGGGCAAGCTCCTAGTCTTCTTTGAAGCTACCAACTACATTCGCGAGCGCGACACCCTCTTTCAAGTCTCTATCTGGTTATCACTGGCTAGCCTATTTCTCCTTGCTCTGCTCTTTACCTTGATTTCTGGGATTGTTATCCGTCCCTTCGTCAAAAACTATGAGAAACAACGGATGTTTATCACTAATGCAGGTCATGAACTCAAAACACCGCTGGCTATCATTTCGGCCAATACCGAGCTTCAAGAACTCATGGAAGGAGAGACCGAGTGGAGCATCAGTACCAAAGAACAGACCGAGCGTCTCAACCACTTGATTGGAAGACTGATCCGACTTGCTCGGCTCGAGGAGCAAGAGGATATCAAACTAACTCCTCAAAATATCTCGCTTATTGCTGAGAAAGTTGCGACAGATTTTGCTCCCCTCTTTAAAAAGAAGATAAAAAAACTTTGAAAGCCTGATTGAAGCAGATATCATAGAAAAAGTTGCCCAAGAGGAATTTTACGAGTTCTTAGCATTCTTCTTGACAATGCCCGCAAATACTGTGATCCAGCAGGCACCATCCGTCTAACTCTCAAACGCAAAGCCTATCTCCTACGCAAGCGCACCTGTATCACCGTATCTAACGACTACAAAGACGGGCGGCCTGCCAATATCAAACGCTTCTTTGACCGCTTTTATCGCGCTGAAACATCACACAATAACCAAACCACCTCTGGGTATGGCATTGGCCTCTCCATGGCTCAACACCTTGTCAGCCTGTTTAGAGGAAAATCTTTGTCACCTACAAAAACAGGTGATTACCTTTACCATCTGGTTGTAAACGTGGAGAGTCTGGTCGGAGTTCATCCAATTACAACATAAGGGGAAGCCAATGGAATTTTTAGTAGCTGAGGAGGGGATTCCTCAAAGCATCGGTTGCGAAGGAGCAACGATAGCATATTATGGGAGTGAGATAGAATTTCATTATGAAACCGTGCCACCACATGGAGATGATATTTTTTTCTGCAAAACTTGCCTTTTGTTAAATATTCAGCTTCCATTTTTGGATCTATGGGAAGAAATCTGATATTTTTAGATGCCTATTATATGCTTGCAGAAACAGTAAAGAAAGGGACTTGGGAATCCTATAACAAGTATGCTTATCAATATCCATACAGGAAAAATATGCCAGCTTAGATCACTGGTACAACAACATTTCGGTCAAGGAAAAAAAGAAATCGAGTTAAAAAAATGACTACGATGGAAGATCTATGATTCTTAAAAATGTTAATGGGCTTAAGTGGGTTTAGAAATATAAAATGCAAATGTTGGTTTTTATATTAAAGGAGAAGAACAATGTCCAAAAAGAGTGACCTTACCTAAAAAAATTTTTGATGAACTGATTACAGCAGGAGATATTGAAGCTCTTAAAGCCGTATATGATAAATGTGAGCTTACTGCTCATGACGGCAGATACAGCTTAAATACGGCACTTCATTTTTGGAGGTGTTCCTGATGAGCTTGTTATCTGGCTGGTGGAACAGGGTTTAGATGTAAATACTCCTGATTATTATGGGCGTACGCCATTATATAACATGCCACTGCTGGGGTAGGGATACTGTGAAAACTACTTTTTATGAATTAGGCGGAGATATACAAAAAACTGATACATATGGGAGTACACCTCTACATACGGCAGCAAGGTTTTTCCGACCTAAGATAGTCAGTTTTTTGATTGAAAAAGGTGCAGATGTTAATCCCAAAACTGTTATGGGACGAACTCCTTTAGCTGAAGCCCTCGCTACTTGTAGAAATATTAATATTACACAGGTAGCAGAAATTGCAGAAATGCTCATAAAGGCGGGCGCTGAGGTAACTCCTGATATGGCAGAAAGAGTCGAACTAATCGGTAAAGGATTTTGAATTTCACAGAGAAAACTTTAATAAAGATTACTTGACTGAAACAGAAGCAGGGCTTGAGAGACTCTATGCACTGTTTGATGTAAAAGCCTGCTCGAAACGCAAGATACATGACGGAGTTTCTCCTATTATTGTAAAAAGATGGTTCTTGGAAGAGCAATATAACGAACTTTGGGAGATTTACTCATTCCTTCAAGCGGGCCAGCGAAAACTGTACAAGGCGAAGTGATCCGTATAACAGGGCGCGTACAGGATGAGCTCTATAGAAATGGCGGTGTCAACTGGGATAAACACTACCGGAACATGCTTAAAGCCCCTGCCAAATCATTTCGCTTCAGGTACACCGCTTTCCGAAGAAGAACTGGAAGAAACTAAAGGAACTGATTTCCAGCATCCGTGCAAAAAGGCAGTGATGAAGATACTATAACTGAACGTTTGTGTGAACTTTCAGTTCTCTGGGTAAGCTTAAATCCTGATCCGCTTCCTTTAGGGGAAATAAATTATAACAGATGAGTACATAATCTGTAGGAGACTTAAAATGGTCAAATTAAAAGATATAGGAAATTTTAAATCTGTTCCACAAATTGTAGGTGATATTATAAAGGGAAATATACCCGCACTAGATGAGTATTTTTTTCAAAGGGATGGGATATTGAAAAGGGTATAAAAATAGGTAAGTATACCACTTTTGTCACCTTTAGAAATAGCTTTGATTATGGAAAGTTTTAACTCTGTAAAATGGCTTGTGCAAAAGGGCGTCAATCTGAATGTAAAAAGGAAGTCCTTCATTTTTGCTTGCTGTAAGGTATTGTGACGAAGCTATTATCAGGTATCTGGTAGAACATGGCGCAAAGGTGAACTGTGTAAATGAGGTAAAAACAGAAGCCTTTTGAACAGGCTTTTATATGGAAAAATACGAGAACCCTGCCTCTTATCCACGAGTTAGGTCATAGGGTAGAAAAATACGGTGGACAGGCATTTCGCAGTGCAGTTTCAGACAGAAATTATGAAGTGCTTGATTTCTTTATAAAGAACGGAGTTAATATTAACTACAATGCCCCTGATACGGTCTATCCTTTTTAAGTCGACTCCGCTATGTGTAGCCGCTAGGTATGTTGATTTGAAAATGTGTCAGTATCTTGTGGAAAATGGGGCGGATGTAACAATAACCGAAAAGACGGGATGCGTCCATACAGCATCGCACTTGAAAATGGCGCTGAAGAAATGGCTGCATATTTTTAAGCAGTTAGAACCTGAAAAATACCACAGTTTACAAAATAAACTGGATGAACTGAAACCATTTAAATTGCCTAAGGTAGTAATTGATTTTCTTCAAAGTGAGGAATTACATTTTGAACTTAAAGACTGTGATTTTTAAATGGATAGAGTTTTTTTCTCTTTAGTCAATACTGTTCCGATTAAAAAGGTAGACAGAAACTTCTGCGTATATCTAAGCTGACAGGAGATTATGACCATATCTATATTGTATGGGATCCTAAAACAAAGAAAGTGGCTTCCTATGATATAGAGCATGAAGAGTTGAAAGATATGTGCAGTTTTGCGGAATTTGTAAATGATATGCCAGCATATATGCAACAAATAATCGAAGGAGATCTGTAACTAAGCAAATAAAGGGTGGATGGTATGCAGATAAGTGATGAGATAAAAAGATAGAAGAGTACATCTGTGAAAATTTTTGAGGAATGGGATTTGGATGACCCTGTAGAGGAAGAATATCTGGACGATTATCAGGAAATCCCTGGAGCTTCTGAGGAAGAACTGGTAGCATTTGAAGAGAAATTTGGGATAACGTTGCCTGATGATGTAAAAGAGCTTTACAGCTATAAAAACGGGAGTAAGTATCTCAGTATTCTGCCTTGCCTTGTAGATGAAAGAGACATGGCATTTTGCTTGCTGAGCCTGCAGGCTATCGAAAACACTAAACACTATTTTCAAAACAGAGACTCCTCTTAACTGAATTTCCCTGGAGCATTTTTACAAGCCAAGACATTGAAAAATGCGGGACGAGAGGATAAAACCCTATCTTTTTAATAAAAATGGATTCCTTTTGCCGAGTATTGTGACAGCTGTTTCCTGATGCTGGATTTTGATCCGAATACAGAGGGAAAAGAAGGGCAGATTATCGGCTATATCCATGATCCTGATGAAGTTGTGTATGTGCAGAAAATCTTAAAGACCTAATTTTTTCGATCATTAGGGAAATAAAAGCATAGAATGAATGCATTTGTAGGAAAAATGATAATGAGTACACAATTCTCTAACTCAGAAAGTACCAACCTAAAATAAAAGATTTAGAAAGGAGCTGTTTATGGAAAAATACAAACTTCACAAGAGTGGTTGCAAAAATACCAAGAAATAAAACACCTGCTCACTTCTGTCTATCAATTATGCAGACTGTTTTGATAGGAAAAGAAATACAGGACATGGAAGTTTTTTGTTTTTGGATATGGGGAAGTGACTTTCCCTAGCGGAGAAATTCTGGTTCATGATCCTTTGGTCTGGCTCCGTAGAGAGGAAAAAGCCTCACTTACAATCTGTGCCCAAAGGAACATATAGAATAAAAACCTTAGTAGCCAAGTTAGAAGAAGATCACTACAGGTATGTAGCAACGAGAATCCAATTTACAGATCAAGTGCCAGTCATCTACTATGAAGCACTGACTGGTGATGAAGATATAGACACTGTTGAAAAAGACTCTTATTTTGGATTTGCAGTTGACGCAGGTCTGGCAACAATAGTGGACGTTGACACCAAGAATGCCTACTGCGATTTTGAAGACAATTGGTATAAAGAAAATCCTGACAAAAATATCTACGACGATTTCTTTTGCAGCAGTTTTTGCCCAAAATGCCACAGACAATCCCCTTTATCAACGTGAGGGCGGGGATTGGATTAATTTTAAAATCCCTCAACGCTGACCTAAGCATTCCGATGATCCAATCAGGTTTTTGGAGACGGAGTCTATCCCGTCTACTTTGGCTATGATAAGGATAATCAGCTTTGTGATTTGGTTGTCGAATATATTTACCTAGGATAGAGAGGAATAGCAATGTCACTAGAAAAAGTCTATGATTATTTTCATCATTATGATTCTAAAACCTACCAAGTTGTAGCCTGCATGGGAAATGAACACTCCGAACAGGATATAGAAGATTTTGAAAAACTGTATCAAATCAGTCTTCCAGACGACTTTTAGAGAATTTACCATGTCACCCCTAGGCGGACTATATATGGAAGTCAGGGAGGAACTGTGGCCTAGAGCTAAAGCATTTGATGTGGCACCATTTTGGACATTTTGCCGTGGTATTAAAGTCTATGGTATTGCAAATGAGATACCTAATTTTCTAGATATTCGACTGAAGACCAAAGAATTACATGAACTAGGTTTTGTAAATTATATCCCTTTTCTGTCTATCATCGGTGATGGAGATGTGATTTTCTGCTTTGATAAAAATAATCACATTGTCGCCTTTAGATTGGTATAGTAGTGGAGAGGCTGAAGAACTCGATAGTGACTTTTTCAGATCTTTTGCTCAAGCAAATCCAAGAACTGGAGGAGCGTAAAAACAGAATGTTAGAGAGAATCGAGAAACAGAAAAAGAAAAATAAGCCATGTACTGACCAAACTGCCTCTAATGTCAATACAACAGCACGGAACCCAAAATGAGTTGGGACAAAAGTCTAACCTTAAATATAAAAAGCGAACAAGTCCGCATTCTA
>BNJV01000297.1_pt1 | contig 14824 bp, 19 predicted proteins | sample 8540591 | NCBI WGS metagenome assembly BNJV01 (sample SAMD00202457, study PRJDB9452) | human saliva metagenome | host: Homo sapiens
CCTTCTTTTCTTGTATAATGATATCGCTGAATTAAAATTGGCAACCCTTAACAGACAGTTCAGAATCTATTGAAAAAGTTTGAGTTTCATGTAAGCGGAGAGAAGGGGGCTGAAAAACTCTTTTTCCACACGGGCAACTCTTTAGAGAGGGAAGTATTGAACAGAGTGGTCATGACTATACTATTCGCTTCGACAATCTTCCGTCTAAGCGCGGAGTTGAGTTGCATGCCTACTGGCCTCGAACCGATTTTTACTAGCGCTATGATCAGGGCTTAAAAGGAATCGTTTAGAAGAGTTTAATAAGATAGAAGACTCGATTGTTAGAGAAAAAGAGCAGAGTAAACAACTCGTTACTTGGGTGTTTCCTTTGATTTCGTCACTTTCCTTGTTATTGAGTATCTGCTTCTATTTTATTTATAGAAGAAAAACCACTCCTTCAGTCAAATATGCCCAAAAATCATCGTCTCTATGAACCGCCGATGGAATTAGAGCCTATGGTTTTATCTGAAAGCTGTTTTATTCTACTTCCTTGGAGGAAGTAGGTCCTCTAATTAAAAGGAGCAGAGCAAATTCACCTTCAACCAGCTTATTCAGGCTACCTTACTAGATGTAATCGACCGTGGTAATGTCTCTATTATTTCAGAGAGGAGATGCAGTTACTTTAAGGTTGGTAAAAAGAAGATGGCTTTAGCAAGCTTTGAGAGGACCTGTCTAAATCTGGCCTTTTTCAGGTAAAAAGAAGTTTGCTGTTTCCGATTTGTTTGCAGATTATAAGGTATCTGAGAGCCTTTACCGTGGAGCGAAAAGCTACTGATGAAAAACGGATTCAAACAAAAGGCCGTAAGCTCAAATATTCTTTGAAGAGCATTGAAAGAGATGCAAGAAGGGTGGAGACTCGAGTCTCTTTCTTGGGGCTACCAGCTTATTATCGTCCCTTGACTAGCGGGAAAAGATCTTGCAAGTGAGTATGGGTGTTTCTACTATTTTCCCACTAATCATCGGATTTGGTTTGTTCTTGTACAGTTTGGACGTTCATGGCTATCTTTACCTGCCCTTGCCAATACTTGGCTCATTAGGTTTAATTTTGGCTGTTTTCTATTATTGGAAGATTCGACTAGATAATCGTGATGGTGTTTCTAAATGAAGTAGGAGCTGGAAGTCTATTATCTTTGGACGAGCTTTTGAAAATATGTTGCGTGAGATTGCACGACTGGATCAGGCAGAGTTGGAAAGTATTGTAGTCTGAGATCGCCTGAGTGCTATGCAACCTTGTTTGGCTGTGCTGACAAGGTGAGCCATTTGATGAAGGTTCACCAGATCCAAGTTAGAAATCCAGATATCAATCTCTATGTAGCCTATGGCTGGCATAGCATGTTTTATCATTCAACAGCGCAAATGAGCCATTATGCCAGTGTCGTCAAAATATGCGGCAAGCTTTACCTCCAGTATCTTCTAGTAATGGAAGTTCTGGAGACGTGGATTCTCTGGAGGCGGTGGAGTGGTGAGTATCGTGTGCCTTTTAAAAGAAAACTAAACACAGCTTATAAAGTATGATATAATGGAGGATAGAAAAAGGAGTTATCTATGTATCTTATTGAAATTTTTAAAATCTATCTTTTTGGTATTGTTGAAGGAATTGAGGAATGGTTGCCGATTTCAAGTACAGGTCACTTGATCCTAGCAGAAGAATTTGTCCGATATAAAGACCAGAGTGAAGCCTTCATGTCTATGTTTAACGATAGTTATTCAACTAGGAGCTATTTTAGCGGTTATGGTTATCTACTTTTAACAAAGCTTAATCCCTTCAAACCTGGTATGATAAGGTGCAAGTCCGTAGAACTTGCAGTTATGGTCCAAGGTTTTTGTAGCGACTCTACCTCTCTCTCCTTGTCTTTAAGTTCGATGATTGGTTTGATATCATTTCCACTTATATGGTGTCAGTGGCTATTATGTTGATTGTTTATGGGGTGGCCTTTTATCTATCTTGAAAAACGCAACAAGGCCCAAGCTATTGAGCCAACAGTCACAGAGTTGGACAAATTACCTTATAAAACAGCCCTTTATATCGGTCTTTTCCAAGTCTTGGCTCTTTTACCGGGAACTAGCCGTTCAGGTGCCACTATCGTCGGTGGTTTGTTAAATGGTACTAGTCGTTCAGTTGTAACTGAGTTCACCTTCTATCTAGGAATTCCTGTTATGTTTTAGACTAGTGCCTTGAAGATTTTTAAATTCATCAAGGCAGGAGAAGTTTTGAGTTTTAGTCAATTCTTCTTGCTCTTAGTTGCCATGGTAGTCGCTTTTGCAGTCAGCATGGTTGCCATTCGTTTCTTGACTAGCTATGTTAAAAAACACGACTTTACGATGTTTGGTAAATACCGCATTGTCCTTGGTAGTGTCTTGCTACTTTATAGCTTTATTCGATTATTTGTATAAGACCTTGAGGAAAGCTTCCTTCAAGGTTTTTAAGACTCTTTTGTCAACTGTAGTGGGTTGATGAAAGTTATAACCTGGAAGGACCAACGTTTCTCTCTCTTTGATATTCAAAGCAATGAGGATTCTGGTTTAAAAGTTTTGAAGTTCGAGGCCAAAAGTATTGCGCTTGATGACCTTAATGGGTTATTGGTAGCATCTGGTTTCGCGTTTGAGTAGGGCAGTTCAGTGCGTTCATGATTTTGTCCTTGTCTTTCAAAAGGTCTTAAAACAGTTTGAAAAAAATAGGATTTACACAAGAAATCGTTTCTTCAATCAGTTCAAAGAAATTGTCTGTTTGTTTCTCTTGGAAATGAAACAGTAATAGTTGATAGAGTTCATAGTGCTTTCTAAGTTCTTGAGAGTATGCAAGGAGCTTTTCGAGAATCTCATTATTGGTCAAGTGTGAGCGAAAAGTAGGGCGATAAAAACGTCTATCACTAAGTTTACGGCTATCCTGTTGAATGAGTTTCCAGTAACGTTTTAATGCTTTATATTCGTGCGATTTACGATCAAAACGATTCATGATTTGGATACGAAGACGATTCATAGCTCGACTGAGATGTTGGACAATGTGAAAGCGGTCGAGAACGATTTTAGCATTAGGAAAAAGTTTTCTGGCAATATCGTAATAGGGACTAAACATATCCATTGTAATGACTTTCACGCGACTTCTCACCTGACTAGAATAACGAAGAAAATGATTGCGAATAGTCGCTTGAGTCCGTCCCATCCAGAATAGCTACGATCTTTCTGGAATCAAAATCCTGTGCAATGAAACTCATCTTACCCTTCTTGAAGCTGTATTCATCCCAAGACATGTGAGTTGGAAGGAAAGATAAATCTGTCTTGAATTTGAATTCTTTCAATTTACGAATGACTGTCGAAGTAGAGACAGATAGACTTTCTGCGATAGTCGTCATAGGGACTTTCTCGATTAATTTTTGAGTGATTTTCTGGTTGACGATCGGTGCGATTTGGTGATTCTTTTTGACTAAGGAGGTCTCTGCGACAGCTATTTTCCCGCAGACTTTACAACGGAAAACGACGTTTTCTCAATCGAATGAGTGTCTTATAGCCTGCACACTCTAGATAGGGGATTTTAGATTCTTTCTGGAAGTCATATTTAGTCATTTGCCCTAGGCAGTGATGACACTTTAGGAGCAGGATAATCTAGCTTAGCGATGACTTCTTTATGAGTTCCAGCATCAAGATAATCCAAGATTTTTGATGTTCTTGTCTTTAATTCCGAGTAAGTTTGTGATAAAATTTAATTGTTCCATAAGATTCTTTCTAATGATGGTTTGGTCGCTTTTTCATTACAGGTCTTATGGGACTTTTCTCATACAAAAATAGGCATCCCTAATTCCGTGGTTTTACCACTACAGAAATTATGAGAGCCGGTTTTAAAATCCAGTCACAGTGACACCCAATAAGCGAACGTCTTTATCTTTATCTGCCAGAGATTCTGTAAAAAGTTGGAGATAGCCATTTGTAGAAATAGTTTCAGCATCTTGGATCTTTTGAGATAAGCTTTTCCGCTTAGTCATTGTAGAAAGTCAGCATGGCGGATTTTTAAAATAACAATCTTTTCCAGATTTTTCTATGTTTTTGAAGACTAAGGCAACTCTTTCCGAAAGGAGGGTTAGCTCTTTTTGATATCCTCTTCTAGATTGAGAATTTTACTATAGTTTTTCTTTTCCGATAGACTTACGAATGCGATTGGATTTTGACGGAGAATTATCAATGCCACAGCACTTGCGATACAGGTCAAAACCGAGGTCTACCAAAACGGTCAATGGGACTAATTTTCAGAAAATTTTTAAAAGGTTAGCCCTGTGAATACGCCCATTTGATGCAATTTCTCAACTGTTTTCTTACCTACACCGTGGAATTTAGCAGATATCCATTTGTTTGAGAAAAATCTTCAGCTTCATTAGGGAGAATAACTGTCAGACCTCGAGGTTTTTGGTAATCGCCGGCTATTTTAGCTAAGAATTTATTGTAAAGACACACACCAGCAGAAGAGGTCAAAATGAAGTTCTATTCCAAATATCTGTTGAATTAGTCAGAGCGATTTTAACAGCGGACTTGATGCTGAGTTTGTTTTTCAGTCACGTCTAGATAAGCTCTACTCGATACTCCTAGGCTCGGATATTATCCGTATAACGTTTGAAAATAGCTCGAATCTGTTGACCGACAGCAGTATATTTTTCGTAGTTTCCAGAAATGAAAACTGCTTTGAGGCAAATGTTCATAGGCTTCTTTAGAACTCATGGCTGAGTGGATGCCAAATGCTCGTGCTTCATAGCTACAGGTGAAACAACACCACGACCACCAGTCCTAGGGTCACTACCAATCACAACTGGCTTCCCTTTAAGTTTGGGATTGTCTCGAATTTCAACAGCAGCAAAAAGGCATCCATGTCAATATGGATGATACATGAGATAAATCATTCATTAGTGGAAAAATCAAATATGGAGAAACCTCTCAGTGCCAGTTTGTTTAATTTTATTATACTCTTTTTCTGAAAATGAAAATCAAAATAACCTCTTCTATATATAATACAGTTTGTGGCATATTGGACTGTATTAGGAAAAAGAAAGTGTTAAAAAGTGAGTTTTTGAGTTGTTTGGAAATCAGTTTACTATGTGTTATACTGAATACATGAATGTAACAGATGACTGTTACTAGAAAGAAAAAAGAGGACATTAACATGGTTGTTAAGACAGTTGTTGAAGCACAGGACATTTTTGACAAAGCCTGGGAAGGCTTTAAAGGTGTTGACTGGAAAGAAAAAGCAAGTGTATCACGCTTTGTACAAGCAAACTACACTCCTTATGATGGAGATGAAAGCCCTTGCAGATCAACAGAACGTTCACTCCACATCATCGTAGAAGAAACTAAAGACACTCACGAAGAAACTGTTTCAATGGACACTGTCCAACTTCTATTGCTGATATTCCTGCTGGATTTTATCGACAAAGAAAACGGAATTGATTTATGGTATCCAAAACGATGAACTCTTCAAATTGAACTTCATGCCAAAAGGTGGTATCCGTATGGCTGAAACTACTTTGAAAGAAAATGGATACGAACCAGACCCAGCTGTTCACGAAATTTTCACTAAATACGTAACAACTGTTAACGATGGTATCTTCCGTGCTTACACTTCAAACATCATCCGTGCCTCGTCACGCTCACACTGTAACTGGTTCTTCAGATGCTATACTCACGTGGACGTATCATCGGTGTTTATGCACGTCTTGCTCTTTTACGGTGCAGACTACTTGATGCAAGAAAAGGCATCGATTAGAACCAATCGAAAGGAAATCGCGAAGAAACAATCCGTCTTCGTGAAGAAATCAACTTCAATATCGAGCATTGCAAACAAGTTGTACGCTTCGGTGATCTTTTACGGGAGTTGATGTTCGTAAACCAGCGATGAACGTTAAAGAAGCTATCCAATGGGTAAACATTGCCTTTATGGCAGCTCTGCCGTGTTATCAACGGTGCGGCTACATCTCTTGACGTGTGCCAATCGTATTGGACATCTTTTGCAGAACGTGACCTTGCTCTTTGTGGTACATTTACTGAATCAGAAACTAAGAATTTGTTGATGATTTGTTAAGGAAACTTCGTACAGTTAAATTTGCTCGTACAAAAGCTTACGACCAATTGTACTCAGGTGACCCAACCTTCATCACAACTTCAATGGCTGGTATGGGTAACGACGGTCGTCACCCGTAAACATAGATGGACTACTCGTTCTCTAGAACACCTTGACAACATCGGTAACTCTCAGAACCAAACTGACAGTTCTTTTTGGACTGATAAATGCGCTGCCCCAACTTCCGTCGCTACTGTATGCACATGAGCCACAAATACCTTTCATCAATACGAAGGTGTCACAATGGCTAAAGACGGATATGGTGAAAATGGCTGTATCTCATGTTGCGTATCTCCACTCGACCCAGAAAATGAAGAACAACGTCACAACATCCAGTACTTCGGTACTCGCGTTAACGTTCTAAAAGCTCTTACTGGTTTGAACGTGGAGACGATATTCAAAAGACTACAAAGCATTTGACATCGACAATCCGCGACGAAGTTCTTGAATTCGAATCAGTTAAAAGCAAACTCGAAAATCTCTTTGACTGGTTGACTGACACTTACGTAGATGCTTTGAACATCATTCACTAGCATGACTGATAAGTACAACTACGAAGCTGTTCAAATACTCTTCTTGCCAACTAAAACAACGTGCTAACATGGATTCGGTATTTGTAGGATTTGCTAACACTGTTGATACATTGTCAGCCATCAAATATGCTACAGTTAAACCAATTCGTGATGAAAATGGCTACATCTCGATTACGAAACAATCGGTGAATACCCACGTTGGGGTGAAGATGACCCACGTTCAAACGAATTGGCGGAATGGGTTGATCGAAGCTCACACAACTCGTCACGTATGCCACAAATCTTTACAAGAATGCAGAAGCTACAGTTTCACTTTTGACAATCACATCTAACGTTGCTTACTCTAAACAAACTGGTAACTCACCAGTCCACAAAGGTGTATACTCTAAACGAAGATGGTTCCAGTGAACTTGTTCTAAACTTGAATTCTTCTCACCAGGTGCTAACCCAATAACAAAGCTACGGTGGATAGTTGCAAAACTTTGGAAACTCCTTGCTAGCCTTTGACTTTGGTTACTGCAGCTGATGATATCTCATTGACAACTCAAGTTTCACCTCGTGCTCTTGGTAAGACTCGTGACGAACAAGTTGATAACTTGGTAACAACTTGATGGTTACTTGAAAACGGTGGACAACACGTTAACTTGAACGTTATGGACTTGAACGATGTTTACGAAAAAGATCATGTCAGGGTGAAGACGCAATCGTACGTATCTCTGATACTGTGTAAACACTCAAATACCCTCACCCAGAACAAAAACTGAAATGACACAACGTGTCTTCCACGAAGTTCTTTTCAATGGATGATGCATTGAGCTAAGATTCATAATAGTAAATAAAAACCAGTCATTTTGACTGGTTTTTGGTATATATATTTAAAAAGTTAGTCAAAATTGGTCAAATTTGTTGACCAATACTGACTAAAGTGATATACTAAGAACATAAGGATAAGGAAATCCTTAGAAAACCTTGATTTTAAGGTGATTGTGTAATTTATCTTAAGGTCAAAGTATGAGTAAAACCTAGAAAAGAGGTGCAACCTATGTTTAACATTAGTATTTTTAGAATTCCAATTACAAAAATCCACAGTGGATAAAGAAAAACCAGAAATTATACGTAGAGTAGCAAGTAGCTAGTCTAAATTTTTAAAACGAAGGTCAGAGAAAGTCAAATTAATTTGACATAACTAATTTTGAAAACAAACGAGGTATGAAATATGAACAACAACTTTAATAACTTTAACAACATGGATGATTTATTTAACCAATTGATGGGCGGTATGCGTGGATATAGTTCTGAAAATCGTCGTTACTTGATTAACGGTCGTGAAGTAACTCCAGAAGAATTCGCTATTTACCGTCAAACTGGTCAACTTCAGGCGAAGGAAGTGAACAAGCTCAATATGTTCAAGGTAAAGCTATGAAACAAGATGGTATTCTTTGCAAAACTTGGACGTAACCTAACAGCAGAAGCGCGTGGAAAGGTAAAGTTAGATCCAGTTATTGGACGTAATAAGGAGATTCAAGAAACATCTGAAATCCTTTCTCGTCGTACAAAAGAATAACCCAGTTCTTGTCGGTGATGCTGGTGTTGGTAAAACGGCAGTAGTGGAAGGTCTGGCACAAGCCATCGTAAATGGTGATGTCCCAGCTGCTATCAAGAACAAAGAAATCATCTCAATTGATATTTCTGGACTTGAAGCTGGTACTCAATACCGTGGTAGCTTTGAAGAAAACATTCAAAACTTGGTAAAAGAAGTTAAAGAAGCTGGAAATATTATCCTCTCTTCGATGAAATCCACCAAAATCCTTAGTGCAGGTAGCACAGGGGATGGTCAAGGTTCCGAGTCTTGCTGACATCTTGAAACCTGCTCTTTTCACGTGGTAATTGACAGTAATTGGCGCGACAACTCAAGATGAATACCGCAACACTATTTTGAAAATGCCGCTCTTGCTCGTCGTTTCAACGAAGTTAAGGTTAATGCTCCTTCTGCTGAAGATACCTTCAAGATTCTCCAAGGTATCCGTGATCTTTATGAAAAACACCACAATGTTATCTTGCCAGATGATGTCTTGAAAGCAGCAGTAGATTTCTCTGTTCAATACATTTCACTGCTGTAACGCAGATAAGGCTATCGACTTGGTCGATGTGACAGCTGCTCACTTGGCAGCTGCTACCCCAGTGACAGATGTACATGCTGTGAACATGAAATTGAAGAAGAAAAGTTAAACAAGGCTGCAGCTGCTACAGAGAAGATTGCAAGCAGCCCTTAAATGCAAAAATTCGTATCGAAGAACTTGAAAAGCAAATCACAACCATACAGAAGATCATAAGGTGACAGCACTATTAATGACGTAGCTGAGTCTGTAGAGACATGGCGACAGGTATTCCTGTTTCACAAATGGGTGCTACTGATATCAGACATTTGGAAAGATATAAGGTCACCGTTTGCAAACCAAAAGTCATCGGTCAAGATCAGGCTGTTGAAGCAGTGGCACGTGCCATTCGTCGTAACCGTGCAGGGATTTGACGAGAGGTAACCGTCAATCAGTAGCTTCCTCTTTGATGGATCCTACTGGTGTTGGGAAGACTGAGTTGGCTAAACAATTAGCACTGGATATGTTTGGTACTAAAAGATACTATCATCCGTTTGGACATGTCTGAATACAGTGACCGCACAGCCGTTTCTAAATTGATTGGTACAACAGCTGGTTATGTTGGTTATGATGACAATAGCAATACTTTGACTGAACGATGTTCGTCGTAATCCATACTCAATTGTCATTCTGATGAGATTGAAAAGGCAGACCCTCAAGTGATTACTCTTCTTCTTCAAGTATTGGATGATGGTCGTTTAACAGACGGTCAAGGTAACACTGTAAACTTCAAGAATACGGTGATTACGCCACTTCAAATGCAGGCTTTTGGTTATGAAAGCCAACTTGAGCAGAAGATGCGGACAAACGAACTCATGGATCGTTTGAAACCTTACTTCCGTCCAGGATTCCTCAACCGTTTCAACGCTGTGATTGAATTCTCACATGAGCAGGAGGCAGACCTTTCTAAGATTGTAGATTTGATGTTGGTTGATGTCAATAGGACACTTGCTTGAAAGAGATCGACTTGGCAGTGAGCGATGCAGCTAAAGAATACATGACTGAAGAAGGTTATGATGAAGTCATGGGTGTTCGTCCACTCCGTCGAGTAGCGTTGAACAACAAATTCGTGACAAAGTCACAGACTTCCACTTAGATAATTTGGATGCTAAACACCTGAAGCCGATATGGAAGATGGTATCTTGGTCATTCGTGAGAAAGCTTAAATCAAAGGTTTTGAGAATAAAAAGGAACCAGTTGAAAAACTGGTCAGATTGAAGACAAAGTCCTTGGAAGTCAAGTTTCTAAGGGCTTTTTCTTTGTGTAAGAGTCGTATAATAGAGGTAAGAAGAGTTGTGAGGTGTTCCCTATGTTTCTAGAAAGAAAAACCTGAGTTATAATCAGTAAAGCAATATGGCTTCTATACAATAGACGAATTGGTCCCAAAAGATCACTTTCTTCGACAAGTTGATTCAAAAGTTGATTTTGACTTTATCTATGACTTGGTAGAAGATACCTATAGTCCAGATAATGGTCGTCCTAGTCTTGATCCTGTCACTAGTAGTCAAAATTCCTTTGATTAAATGTTTTTATGGCATTCCCGTTCCATGCCATAACCATGAAAGATATTGAAGTAAACTGTGGCCTATCGTTGGTTTCTTGGACTAACTTTAGATGATAAAGGTTCCTCATTTTACTACCTGATGGAAAGAATTACAGCCGTCGTTTTCAAGATAAAGAACTCATTTTCGAGATTTTTCTCAAGTTCTCAACCAAGCTTTGTATGCTGGCTTAATTGATCCCTTCTGAAATATTTTGTGGATGGTACCCATGCTCAGCGGCAGCTAATAGTCACAAGTACCGTAAAGGAAATGTAGACCAACAAGCTAAATTTATGAGTGAACAATTGAAATTGAGATTGATTTAGATCGGAAAAACACGAAAAAGTCCTTAAAAGCCCGCAAAAGAAAGTGAGAGCTACAAGGAAAAGAAAATCTCAACGACAGATCCCAGATATAGCGTTGGTTTCATAAGGGCGAACACAAGGAAGTATTTGTCTATTCTGCTCAAGTTGCTTGTGATAAGCATGGTTTAGACCTTGGCTTATACGGTTGGGGCAGAGGAAATGTTCATGATAGTCAGGCTTTCCCTGCCCTATTTTCAAGTTAGAGCCTTTCTCACCACACTATATTATTACGGATTCAGGCTACAAGACCCCAACTATTGCCCATTATTTATTAGAACGTAATATCATTCCTGTTTTCCCTTATACTCGTCCAAAGGGAGTAAAGGGAAACTTAAGACCTAGTAATTTTGTTTATGATGCAAGCCATGATTGTTATGTCTGTCCAGAAAATCAAGTATTAAGCTATAGCACTACCACTCGAGAAGGCTACCGTGAGTATAAGAGTAATCCCAAAGTATGTGTTGCCTGTCCTTTATTATCCGTTTGTACCCAAAGCCAAAATCATCAAAAAGTAGTAACGAGACATGTCTGGAAAGATGCCCTTGAATTTTGTGAGGAGATTCGTCACCAAAGAGAAATGAAAGAGCTCTATAAGAAGCGCAAAGAAACAATTGAACGACTCTTTGGGACGGCTAAGGAGTACCATAATTTGAGATACACTAGAGAGAAAGGAAAGTCCAAAATGGAGGATCAGGTTGGGCTTACTTTGGCGTGTTTAAATATCAAAAAATTAGTGAAGTGGATAGAGAATATCCCTTTTTATTTTGTTCTAAAATTCGATTTTTGAATGGAATATCAGATGATGAGACAAAATATTTTTGAAAACAGAAAAAGCACAAAACACCAAAAATGACGTTTGTCTTCGTTCTGACCAGTTGAAAAACTGGTTCTTTGTGTTAAATGACATGACGTTCAAAGGCATCATCTGAGATTCCTTGTTCAAGAATCAATTTTGCCCATTCCTTAGCTGAAAATAGGCTATGATCCTTGTAGTTACCACAAGATTCAATGGTAGTTCCTGGGACATCCTCCCAAGTTGTAGTCTCAGCGATTTCCTTCAGTAGATCCTCTGATGACAGCAGCGATTTCTGCGCCAGTATGACGTCCACATAATCATAGTGGAAACCTGCTTTACGACACCCAAATGGTGAACAATCAATCATCCCGTCAATGCGAGTACGAATCAGTTTGGCCAAGAGGTGCTCTATCGTATGAAGACCAGCGGTAGGGATAGAGTCTTCATTTGGTTGAACCAAGCGAATATCAAAGTTAGAAATGATATCTCCTTTAGGACCTGTTTCTTCTCGATTAAACGGACATACGGTGCTTTTAACAATGGTGTGATCGAAGTTCAAAACTTTCAACAATAACTTCTTTTGACATGGTATTTCCCTTTTCATTTTTCTTCTTTTCATTATATCATAAAGATTTGTTTGAGAACTGTCAATAAAAGAACTTTTTCTCAGCTGGTTTTAGAAAAGTTTCTCACTTAAAAATGTTTTTAAATCAATTTGAAAAAATTCTGAAAAATTGTATTGGACACTTGGCTAGAAAAGGGATTATAATGTATAAAAAGTCATAAAAGGAGTTTATTATGAAATTTTCAAAAGTAATGGCCCTAGCAGGGGTGACTCTATTAGCGTCTGGTAAAGTTTTGAGTACTGTTCAGGTTCAGGCTCTAGTGCAAAGGGTGAGAGAACTTTTCTCTTATGTTTTATGAAACAGATCCAGATAGCCTCAACTATCTGACAACTGGTAAGGCTGCAGTTGCTAATATCACAAGTAATGTTGTTGATGGTTTTGATGGAAAAACGACCGCTATGGCAACTTCGTGCCATCTTTGGCAGAGGACTGGTCAGTTTCTAAAGATGGTTTGACATATACTTATACAATCCGTAAAGATGCTAAAATGGTACACTTACTGAAGGTGAAGAGTATGCGCCTGTGAAAGCGCAAGACTTTGTAACAGGTCTTAAGTATGCGGCTGACAATAAGTCAGAAGCCCTTTATCTTGTTCAAGAATCTATTAAAGGTCTTGATGCTTATGTAAAAGGTGAGTTAAAGACTTCTCAGAAGTTGGAATCAAGGCTGTAGATGATCAAACAGTTCAATACACTTTGAACAAACCAGAAAGCTTCTGGAACTCTAAGACAACCATGGAATTCTTGCACCAGTCAATGAAAGAATTCCTTTCACTTTAAAGAGAGTGACTTTTAAAAAGCAACAGATCCAAAGCAGTATCCTTTATAATGGTCCTTTCTTGTTGAAATCATTGGTAGCAAAATCTTCAGTAGAATTTGAAAAAGAGTCAAACTACTGGGATAAGGACAATGTTCATATTGATAAAGTAAAACTTTCATTCTGGGATGGTCAAGACAATAACAAACTTGCAGAAACCTTTAAGGATGGCGGCTTCTCAATGGCCCTTCTCTTCCCAACAAGTGGAAGCTATCTCTGAACTTGAAAAGAGTTTAAGGATAACATCGTTTATACAACACAAGATTCTACAACTTTCTTAGTCAGTACGAATATTGACCGTCAGTCTTACAAATATACTTCTAAGACTACAGACGAGCAAAAGACTTCAACTAAGAAAGCTCTTCTTAACAAAGACTTCCGTCAAGCCATTGCCTTTGGTTTTGATAGAACAGCTTATGCTTCTCAAGTTAATGGAGAAAGCGGAGCAAGCAAACTTCTTCGTAACTTGTTCGTACCACCAACATTTGTTCAAGCTGATGGTAAAAACTTTGGTGACTTAGTTAAAGAAAAATTGGTAACCTATGGTGATGAGTGGAAAGATGTTAATCTAGAAGACGCTCAAGACGGTCTTTACAATCCTGAAAAAGCAAAAAGCAGAGTTTGCTAAGGCTAAGATCAGCTCTCAAAGGAGGTGTTCAATTCCCAATTCATTTGGATATGCCAGTTGACCAAAACCAATACTACAAAAGTTCAACGTGTTCAATCATTGAAACAATCGCTTGAAGCAACATTAGGAACTGACAATGTCGTTATTGATATCCAACAACTTCAAAAAGATGAAGTCCTCAATGTTACTTACTTTGCTGAAACGGCTGCTGGAGAAGATTGGGACCTTTCAGATAACGTTGGTTGGTCTCCGGACTACATCGACCCATCTACTTACCTTGATATCATCAAACCATCAGTAGGTGAAAATACTAAGACTTACTCTAGGATTTGATGCTGGTACAAACAATGCTGCTGCCAAACAAGTTGGTTTGGAAGATTACGAAAAGATGGTTGTTGAAGCTGGAAATGAAGACACTGACGTTTCAAAACGTTATGATAAATATGCACTGCCCAAGCTTGGTTGACAGATAGTGCTTTTGATCATCCCTAACAACTTCAAAAGCTGGTCGTCCAATGTTGCTCTAAGATGGTGCCATTCACACTTCCATTTGCTTACTCAGGTAATAAGGGAACAAGTGAAGCTCTCTTAGTACAATACCTTGAACTTCAAGATAAACCAGTAACTGCTGATGAATATCAAAAAGCTCAAGATAAATGGAAGAAAGAAAAGAAGAATCTAATAAAAAGCGCAAGAAGATCTTGCAAAACATGTAAAATAAGAAAAAGAGGTCGGACAAAAAGTCTGGCCTTTTGATATCATTCCCTGAGACATCAGTTTGACATTTTGAGTTATTAGTTCAAGCACTGCATTGAAGTAGTAGAACAGACATTCTAAGTCACGCTCCAGTATTACATAAAAGTAAGATATCTTTTATCTATAATTTTTAAACAGTTTTCCCGACTATTTGATTTGTGTTGGGGATAAGGTTGCGATTGAGATATTTAACCTGTTCAGTTGTTTCTCACATATTTTTAAACAGTTTGACCTGGTAGAAATTAAGATTCCACCATAAAAAACTGCATACAAAAACTGAGAATAAATCCTCAGTTTTTATATTTTATTGCTGCCCTTGTGTATTTTGTAGGGGCTGAGTTTTTGTTGTTGACTGTTTGTAGTTGTGTTTGGTACTAGAGGCATTTGGATTGGTAGTGCCATTCGTATTATCATTCGAAGAGATTGACTTTCAGTTGTTGAAGTTGTACTTGAACTTGAGCTCTCTGT
>BNJV01001891.1_pt1 | contig 14771 bp, 13 predicted proteins | sample 8540591 | NCBI WGS metagenome assembly BNJV01 (sample SAMD00202457, study PRJDB9452) | human saliva metagenome | host: Homo sapiens
CTCAGACATAAACCTTGCAGTAGTAAAGGTTTGTCTTAATAATTAAAATTTTTATTTAAAAGGACACATAAAAAATCACTCTAGTATAAAATTTAGATTAATGAGAGCACTTTATCTGAATATTATTAAAAGAACTCCTGGGCAAAGAATCCGCTGATCCATCACTCCAGCGATATTTGGTCCCATGGCATGCATTAACAGAAAATTTTGGATTTTCTTCTTGTCCAAGTTTTTGTACAACCCTTGTCGCCATTGGTACCGCAGAGACTCCCTGCTGATCCAATCATTGGATTTACTTTTTCCGTTTGTGAATTTATACATTATTTTTCCAAATATTACACCACGACTGTCTCCAAATGAAAATGCGATTAGCTCCTAAAATAATAATATTTATTGTCTTAAAACTTAAAAAGTTTCTGCACTAGCTGTTGCTCCAACTGTCATTCCTAATACTATAGTAATACAGTAAGCACATGCTCCTCGTACAGATGTTCAACTAAATTTGAGACAATTCCAGCTCTCCTTTATAAGATTTTCCAGCATTAACGATTCCAATTAACGGTGCTGATGACGGAACTAAAAAGAACTACACAATAATTGTTACTGCTATTGGGAAAAATAATTTTTCACTGTTGGCTTACAAATCTAGGTGCCATTTCACCATTCTTTCTCCTTTTTGTTGTCAAAAGTTTTATAATTGGTGGCTGAATAACAGGAACCAAAGCCATATAGAACAGGCTCGCACAGATTGAACCCAGTAAGTGTGGAGCCATTTGGTTGCGTACAAATTGCGTCGGTCCGTCAGCTCCTCCGATAATTCCAATTGAGCCAGCTTCCTGTATAACCAAGTATATGCCCTATATGTTACATATCCAAATTCAGCAACAGACTCAGCACAACTTGGATTTGCAATAAGCGGTCCAAAAGTCTGTACTTGCTCCTAATCGCTAAAAATATCAACGGTGGATAAATACCCAATTTTACTCCTTGATAAAGATAATAAAAGTCCACTTTTTCCATAAGTCCCTCATTTGCAACAGCAGGCAGGTTTGCCAGCAGATTCAAAAGAAATTGGAAGCAGTAAATATGGTTCATATTGTTTTTATTTGCCGACACAATAAGTTAAAGCTATTATTATCATAATAATCTGTTTTTATAGTTATCATTGATAATCCTGTTGTTCCGTAAAAAGAATTTTTAGTAGTTCCATTTGAAACCATTCCTTTCCTTGAGGGTTTTTGTAATTCTATTAAATTTTTTGTATTTTTAGGATAATACTGCTAAAATATCATCGGTATTTACTGTATCGCCCTTTGTCACCTAATCTCGCTTACAGTCCCATCGCAAGGGCTACAATCGGATTTTTCCATTTTTCATAGCTTCCGAATCACAATTTCATCTCCAGTTTTTACCTTTTGTCCGGCTTTTACCTTCTACATCCACTATAAGTCCTTGCATGGAGCTTTTATTGTTTCTTTTCCTTCTGTTTCCCTTTTGTAAAGGGTGATTTTTCATTCTGCCTAGCTTCTTGCTTGCTGTCTGAACTGGCTGGAAGTTTCTAATAGTCCCTTCTTTTTCTGAAACATCTTCCACTTCCACTTCATAAACTTTTTCTCAATTCTAATTTTATACAGTTTAATCATGTTTTTATGTACTCCTTTGTATTTCAAATGTTATTTTTTATTTCCCTAATATTTTTATTCTTATACGGCTGTCCTTATTATCTCCAGTCGCTTCAATCAAAAGCTGCCATCATCATGCTCAGCATAGTTTCATCTTTTATTTTTCCATATTAAATTTTTGTTTCTTGTCTGATTTTTCCAAAATTTTATTGTCTTTTTATTTCTTTATTTTGAATATCCTCATTCTTTTTACCTCATAATTTGTGAAGTATTTGAAAAATGACAATACAAACGAAATCAGAAATAATATAGAAAAATACAACCAGCATTACTGACAATAGTAATATAAATAGCATCTGCAAAAAGTTATGATGTGAACTTCCAAATAAAATACTTTTCATATTTTAAATTATTCCTTTCAAATTTTTGAATTGTTAAATTTAAACAGTTTCTATGTATTTTATTCTGTAGTAACTATCAAATCTTTCCTTTGCGAGAGTTTCATTTTATTTCTCAAATGAACCATATCACTTACAATTTTCTTCTATATGGCTTAATTTGATCCCAATCTATAAGATTTTTCCGCATCACGCATCTTATTTATTTCCATCATCAAGCTCTGATATCTCAGCAATGTTTTGTTATTCCATCTCGTATTTTCATACCATTCCGTTATTTCTTTTAATTTTGTCTTGAAGTAATCTATATCTAAGTTCATTTTCACCTCTCTTTTTAAACTGCCTAGCCTTATTATCATTCAATTTTTATTTTCTAAAAACTTTTAAAAACGACATCAATATTCTGAATACTGATTTTCTTCCGAGTCCTCGTACTTTTCTTCGCGGTAATCTTGCAATCTGTGGAAAAGCATGCATGTTAGAACATCTTCATCAGATTTTGCCGCACTTCCCACTTCGTTCTTCATTGTCGGTCGTATTCTGTGTGAAAGAAATCGGCAGGCCTTCCAGTAAATATTTTCATCATTTCCAATTATAACCGCCTTAATCTCATCCGAAATTTTTACAGGCGATTTTCCATACATTCCTTTTACATAATCTTTAATTTCCTTTTGGAATCATCTTTGTACCCTCTGTCCTGTCGACATTAAAGACTGACTGCGTTCCAACCATCTGGCTCATCGGCGTTACTAAAAGGCGGATAGCCCGGATCTTTTTCGGACTTTGGACTTTCACGAAGCACGTCTTCATATTTATCTTCCGCTCCTGCGCCTTTCAGCTGTGATAAAGGTTTAGAGAGCATTCCGCCAGGAAGCTGATATTCCACAATGTTAGGCTCTACGGCAAGAGCTTTCGGATTCATTGTCCCATTGTCAACATATCTTTATGGGTTTAAAATATTCTGCACTTCCTTTAGAAAGGTCAAGATTTAGCCTGCATCATATTTAGAGCCTCTGCAAGGTTCCTAACAAGCGATTCTGTAGGTGGCTGTGAAGTTCCGCTCCAAAGGCGAATTGCCGTATCCACACACATCCACTCCAGCCTTAATCGCTTTTAAGGTACTCATTCCAGCTAGTCCCGCCGTTGCGATGAGTATGCAGTTCAAGTGGTATATTTAAAATCTCTTCAGTTCACTTCTACAAGCTCAGTCAAGTACATTTGGCAGCAAAATTCCTGGACATATCCTTTATGGCATATAGAATCCGCCCCCATGCTCTGCAGTACTTCCAAAAGCAGCTTCTTTGTAGTATTCTATCGGCATGAACAGGGCTAATTGTGTAACAGATGGCATAGCTGGCTGTGTCCTCCATATTTTTGCACTTTCTGATGCCTCGCCTTATATTTCTGGTGTCATTCAAAGCATCAAATGTCCTAATAATATCAATTCCATTTTTATCGAAAGCTCAACGAACCTGTCCACAATATCATCTGCATAATGCCGGTAACCAAGCTAAATTCTGTCCTCTCAGCAAAGATCTGAAGTTTTGTATTTTTAGCCTTTTCCCTAATTTCTCTTAATCTTCCCATGGATCTTCATGCAAAAATCTGATTGCTGATCATAAGTTGCTCCCGCCCCAGACTTCCATTGCGTAACATCCGACTTTATCCATAGTTTCTATTATTGAAGCATTTCGGCAGTAGTCATTCTTGTTGCCATAGTGACTGATGTCCATCCCTAACGATCGTTTCCGTTATTTTTACCTTTCCCATAAAAACCTCCATATTTTTAGTAAACATTTAAAATTGTTATAAAACAGACAGTTAAGCACTATCACGCAAACTTTTTGAAATTTGACTGAAAATCAAATAGTATATTAGTCGTTTGAACGTTACTGAACTGTCTATCTGCTGTATTTATTCAAAACGTGACGGTCCTGCATTTACAATATGTTCTGCATATTCGGATATTTTGTGCAAAATTTTCCTGAACATTTTTGCCAGCTTTTCCTGGCACCGGCTCATGTTTCTCCTTGTTTGCCCACGTATCTACTGGACTAAAAAGTTCACTTGGGACATTTGGACAATATTGCGGAATTTCCAAATTGAAAACATCATACATGCCTGTATTCCACTTCGTCCAGTTCACGTCTAACGCCATGCAGTTACCATTGCCCTTGTGTATTTTAAGTTCATACGGTTTCCAACACTCGTAAGGTCCTCCAGAACCACCCTGTATTTATTAAAAATACTTTTGTGCTGTGAAGTTCTATACCCAGCATTTTCTGCATAAACTAACGGATCTAATGGCATAAACGGTTCTCCAAAGCAAGTTGAGAATGTAGGCTGCGGCTCTGTAATTCCACGTTCCGTTCCAGCAAGCTTAGAAGCAAATCCTGTTACAAAATGATAAATTGCCAGCATCTTTTGAAAGTCTCTGACAGGCGGTAAAACTCAAATGCATCCGCCGTCAGAAATATTACTAACACTTGGAATCCTCCATCCCTGGAATTTGTGCATTTTATATCGATTAATTGATAACCCACTCTCGTATTTTCTGTCAAGCTCTTGTCATAAAAGTCAAATTCACGTGTTTTAGGATTCATTACAACATTTTCCACAAGGCTACCAAATTTTATCGCATTGTAACACTCAGGGCTCATGCTCCGGATCAAGGTTTATACATTTGCATAGCATCCTCCTCAAAGTTGAAAATGCTGTGATCAGACCATCCGTGTTCATCATCTCCAATTAACTTACTGATTAGGATCTGTTGAAAGAGTAGTTTTCCCTGTTCCTGAAAGTCCAAAAATACAGCGGTTTGACCGGTTCTTGGATCCATATTGGCAGAACAGTGCATAGGCAAAGCACATCAATTTTCGGGCATTATAAAGTTCATTATTGAAAATACGCTTTTTTAATTTCTCCTGAATATTCTGTTCCACAAATAATTCCAACTTTTGCTTCATAATCTATAATTATTGCAGCTGAAGAGTTTATTCCATCAATTTTAGCATTGCATTTAAAGTCGGAGTCGCAATTATTGTAAAGTCAGCATGTCCATAGTCCTTTAGCTCTTCTTCTGTTGGGACGAATTAAAAAGCTGATGAATAAACAATTTTTGACTGGCACGTTCGTTTTATTATCCTAAATTTTTCTGCATGCAGGATCTGCTCCTGCCATTCCATCAAATACGATATTTCACGATTTTGCAGATATGCAATCAGTTTGCTATAAATAGAGTCAAATCTTTTCAATAGGCCTGTTCACATTTCCCCAGGCAATCATGAACGCCTAGGGTATCTACTAATATATTTTATCTTTAGGCGAACGCCCTGTATATTTCCCTGTCGTTACAACTAAAGCTCCTGTTTCAGACAATGTTCCTTCCTTACGGCTTAGAGCATGCTCAATCAAGTTCAGAAGGTGTCAAGTTTCTGTAGATTTTTGCCACATTTACAATTCCTAGTTCTCAAGATCCTTTGTCAGTCATACTTCGCCTCCATATTCCGTAAAAATTATATGAATCCTTTCAATGTTAAACTCTGAATTAATTTAAGATAAAATAATAACATTTTGAGTTTAAATTTAAATCGGTTTTACTGCAGTATCATTATACACAAAAATCCCTCACTATTGCAGTAGGAAATACAAAATAATATTAATTTTTAAATATTTAAATTTTTGGATTTATTTGGGTAAGATTGAATTGTCCCATTATCTTTCCAAAACAGTTTTCAATAAATCTGAAAAAGAGTATCAAAAATCTACAATTTATAGCTTATGTAAATTATACCAATAAATACGAATTGATTTGTACATATTTTAAGTATTGAGACTATATAATTGTCTCATAATTGTATTCAACATTATTTTCTCCTACATTAATATTATCCCACATTTTTTCCTAAAAGTCAATAATTTTTATAAACTTTTAATTAAAAGATTATTCTATGAAAGATTAAATTTATTATAAAGATATATATAATAAAATCTTTTTATCGTAAAAATTTAGTTAAGATAAACAACCGTAACTTTAAATTAGATTTTAAAAAGTAAAGCAATATTTCTGCAGGGAAAATAATTCTTCAAAATTATGAAATATCTTCATCCAATTTAGGAATCCATTTCTTTTCAAAATGATTACCGATCAACAAATGCCAACAGGTCAGCTATTGAAAATGCGAACATAATTCCATCAACTCCCATAAAGTACGGTAAAATTATAAGTAACGGCAATAGTGATATAATTTGTCTTACAAGCGACAGTCGCCCTGAAAACGCTCTTCCAATTGATGTTAAAAACATAGGTAATTGAGCTCTTGAATACATTCGATTCATGAATATAAAAATACTTCATATATTTTGTTCCTTATTTAAAGAAAGTTCACTTCCGCTTCCAAAAATGGAAACTATCTGAACTGAAAAAGCTGAAAATATTGCAAATCGATTAATGAAATAACAAATGCCGCTTTTAATGTTAATTTCAATATCTCCCAAACTCTTCCATATAGTCTCCATAATTAAAATCCTGCAATAGGCTGCAGCCCCTTGTAAGCATCCATAATAACTGTTATAAATATAACATTTATTTTCATGACGATTCCGCAACAGCAATTGGAATTTCACTTCCATAAATGGATTTTTGCCCCGTATATCTTTAGCAGATTATTTGTTACAATTTGAATAATTAAAGCAGAACATTGAAAAATAAAAGGCGATGTCCCAAATGCAAACAAAAACTCCCTATTTCCCGTATTTTTATCTTAAAATCCCTTAATTCAAATTTTACGCTTTTAAAACCCCGATACTAGCCAGTATAACTAGCGATACAAACTGCCCAATCACGAGTTGCCCAGGGTCACGCCGTCCATTCCTGCATATCAAACCCAAACATGAATAACGGATCTAATATAGTGTTTACAAGCGATCCAACAACTATCGCAAGCATTGAATAAAAGGAATTTCCATCAGCCCTTACCAAAGGGTTTGCCCCTATCGCAAACACATAAAAATGGTATTCCTAAAGATGTAATCTGAGTATATTCACTGCATAGTCAAAAATCTGATTTGTAGCGCCAAAAGCTGTTAACATCGGTCTTAAAAATATTAATCAGTATACACAAGGCAACCCGCCTAGCAAAGATTGTTACTGCTGTTCCAGACGCACACTTTGCTCTCTTTTGGGACGTTTTTCTCCCCAATTCCAGTATTAAAGTTCGTTCATACTCAACTCCAGCTCATAAGCTCAATCGCAAGGCAAATTGTCGTAAGCGAAAAAGCCACATTCGTAGCCAGCATTTCCAAAAATCCTGATTTTCTGTCCATAAAAATCGGTCCACAATGTTATAAAGCGCGTTTACAAGATTAGGATAATCGCGGTAATGCATAGTGAAACTAGCAATTTTGGGATTGATTCTGTGCCAAATCTCATTTTTCTGTCATTTAGTTCTTGTTTTTAATTTTGTTGATTCTTCCATTTTTCCTCTTCTTTTATTTTAACGGCTCTTGCTTAAAAGCTAGTGATTTTAAACTTTATTCAAGCCTTGTCTAATTTTTCATGGCAAATTCCTCTATCCCTCGCTCAAAATCGCTTATATTTCATTATACTATATGCAAAAATTATATTTTTCAAATTTTTACTTTGTCCTCACACATAGCTTAAATCAATAAAACTGCATGAATCAGAATTGCTGTAACTCTATCTTCAACCTTTAATTTTCATGCGAGAACGTTTTAAAATCCGAATTGCAAAGGGTAGAAAATATAGAAAAACCATTTGTGAATAGGCGCTTTGCTCCCCTCCATTGTATAAAAAATATAAACGGTAAAATATGTTAAGCCATCGCTGTGTGTTAGCAAAAATCATCAAACCATAATGCCAAGCTAGGATATTCAGATGGACTTAGCGGGCAGGAATAATGAAATATATAGCATATTTAAAATTAAAAAATGTTATTATCTGCTTTTTCTATTTCCATAAAATGCCCGAAGCTAATCATTGTAAATAAGATCTGTACTCCACCTTCAAGCCCTTATAAAATAAGTTCCAATCACAATTGGAAAGAAAATATTATCATAAAAAGAAAAAGAAATATTCCTAAAAATATTGTAAATAGCCTTTTTGTCTCTTCTCCCTTTTTGTAAGAAATAAACTCACTGTAAAACCCTAATGCAAGAGTTAAAAATATTATCAATTATTTGGTATCTTTGCCCTAAACATAATAAATGAAATTATATTTCCAAATTGCATCAAACTGCCGCCGTCCATAGTCTTGCCTATATATTTTTTCACGATTTCTAGTGTGATACAAAAGCCTTCCACTGTAAAAATGCAAATAACGGCGCTACAAATCTAGTAATCAAAATGAATCCAGGATGGCAAAAACCCCGAAAATGCAAAAATACTGAATCTAAAAACATAAAAATAAAGCTATGTACTTCAATTGATTGGTGTTCAACTTTTTCATAAAATTCTCCTTAAATATTTTTCTGAAAAATTATAACACTTTTTATTATTAAAAAGTTATAACATTATACATAAAATCCTTTATTATTAAAACATACATAAAATTTTTCTCAAATCATTTCAAATCCAAACTGAATAAGCATCAATTTTTAAATTTGCTTTTAAAATAATTTTACTATACTACAAATTCCAAAATGAAATCTCAATATTCTCACTTTTTAAAATTTATTATCTATTTCAGTATTTTTCAATTTCTTCATAAAAACTTTTATACATCCTGCTTTTTATACTTAAAAACCTTCATTTTTATCTAAATTCTTTTTCCAAAAACGAGTTCTCATAACTTCCAATCATAAAAAATCACAATTATAGCCTTTATTTTGAATAAATTTTCACAGCTTTTCTAAATTCATTTTTATTTTTCTCATCTGCATTTTTATCCTTTAAAACAAAATCCACATACCAAAAATTTGAAATTTTTATTGATTTCAGGCATTTCTGGATATCCAAAAAGCTATTACTTTTCTAAATTTATACAAAAAGTTTATAAATTTTTTTGTAATCTGTCACAACGTATATTTGTCTTATTTTTCAGATAAAATTTCAAAATTTCCATAGTTCAAAATTTCATCATCCTTTACTATTAAATCGCCTTTTTCACATTTTTCAAGCTAAAAATACAATGTTTTTTATAAAATTCATAAATTGGCATACTTTTTCGCTTTTTGTCAAGATTCTTTGTGCTATTTTTATTTTCTTCCAAAATAGTCGTAATTACGGTTTTACTCCCACATTTTTGTGCTTCTGTTATTAACATCTTGGTAAGCTTTTGCCAAAATTGACTTTATTTCATATTCTTTTTATTCTAAAAGAATTTAAATATCCGATATTATTTTTAAAAATAGAACAGGCTCCAATACCCACAAGATTACCAGTTTTAGCATCAATTCCTAATACAATAATAGGTCTCTTTTTCACTATCTTTTCTGCAATGATTCAAATAAATTTGCACTTTCTCGTATTTTACCTGTACAAGCGATTCCATTTCCTCTTCATCCAGAATATTTCTTATTTCATCGCTATAATCACTATTTTGAATAATTTTAAATTCTATCATCTTTCCCCAATCTTTCTGATTAGATCCCCGTGCCATAACTTCTTTCCCAGTCGCAGGGAAAAATTTTATCATAACCATTCAAAATAATCTTTTTCCAACTTTCAATCAATTCTTCCTTATTCTCCCCAAATAACGGAATGACGGAAATGAAAACACAAATTCTGAATCAGATCTCCACAAAACAAATATTTCTCATTATCATCAAAAACTGCAATCGAAACCGAATCATTTGAATGTCCTTTTTGTTTCAACAATCTCCATATTTCCAAAACCGTATTCTGAAAGTAAAATCTTTTCCTTTTGTAAAAATCAATAAAAATCACTTTTTCCATATCAGTTTTCTCCAATTTTGAAAAAGATATTTTTACTAAAAATTCTTTTTACTTTTCAATTTTTAGAAATCTTTTTCTGTAAATGGATAAAAACTGTTTAGAATAACACTTTTTCCTGTTTCTAATATATTTTCAGAATTTCTATGTGCAATAACTCCTAACATCTCCAATTTCATCAATTAGCATTTTCAAATTTCCCACATGATCAGAATGAGAATGGCTTTAGAACTATCATTTTTACTCTTTTTATATCTCCAATTTTTGAATCAGTTTTTCAAAAGATTTCTTTATTTTTCAGATTTATTCCCTGTATCCAGCAACATATTCATCATTTTTATTTTTTTAAATAAATACAAATTATTTAGACCGATTTTTATCTATCATTTTTAGAAAGCTCCTTGATATTTTTAATCGAAAAACCTGCCAGTCCAGTAGATAGAACTGACAGGCATAAGGCGGAAGAACAATGGAATTTACTTAATTATTTTTGACTGCTGTAACAAATAAAAAGCAGCGATTATAACTGCTACAGTCAAATCCCAGTTCCAATTTCTCCTAACTTTTTATAACATGGCTTCAAGGTTTGTGAAGCCTTGACAAGTGATTATAAGATAAAAAGTCCCATTCAATAATGAACAAGACTTTTTTCAATTTGTTATATTCAGTCTGTTGGTCTTTTTACTCGAAAATATTGTAACACTTCTAAAGATAGATTTCAATACTAAAAATTAATTTTTATTTTTCTGTGGTATAATTGATTAAATAGATTATATTTAAAGGAGCATTTTATAGAAAAACAACCATAGATTTTATAATATTCTCAATTTTTATATTTTTATAAAAATCTTTAATTTTCTTTTCACCCGAATTCGTCTAAAAATATCTCGAATTTATCGGTGTTTTGCTTTTTATCTCATTCCAAAAGGAAGAAAATTGTCGTATCATAACTTTAAATTTGATTTTAAATGAACAAAATAGTTTTAATTATTCAAAGAAAAATTAAAGAAATCGCAATAAAATCTTATAAAATACAGCAAAGTCGTTTTTACTGCTTCTCTGATTTATGAATATTTTTGAAAATTTTTCGCCAAAAATATATAATTCTGAATTACTGGAAAAATTAAAGAGTGAAAATGAACGGATTATTCTTGTTACTTCACATTTTGGATCACGCCAGCCTTTTTCCAACGAGAAACGACGCAATGTTTATTCCTATTAGGAATTATCTCAAACAAATTTATTGAATCTTATATGGATAAAATCCGTTTTAAGAATAACATGACTTATTTTCAGAACAAAATTACAAATCTTTTGAAAAATAAAAATCTCAAAGGGCGTTTTTGTGCTTTTTATGATGTACGAAAACCCGGATGGGATAAAATCACATTTTCGGCTTACCTACCACCAATTCAGTGTGCTTTCCTACTATTTTTTCCAAAAAGAGAATATTCCGATTGTTATTATTCATAACTAGAAGTTGATGAAAACAATATTTGCCACATTTTTATAGACAAAGTTATCCATCCCGAAATTTCAAAAATAGACACGAAATAATGAAATCTATTTTAGCTGCATGAAAAAATTATCCTAAAACTTCCGAGAGCAATGGTTCTGGTCTCGTGACAGATGTGCGGGATGGAATCTAACTTTTTATTTTTTCCTGTCCTTGACTTTCAAATATATCTTTTAAAAACTTACTGAATCTGTTCAATAATATAAGGTTTTTATTTTTCACAAGGGTCAATACCCTTGCTTTTAGAAACATTTGTTTTTATCAAATTCTAAATATAGTCGAACCATTTTAAAATTAAACTGTTAAAAATTATGTAAATTTAGGATTTGAGTAAAATAGTTATAACTTTTTATTTCGGTTTTAAAGCAGTTTTTACTGTATCTTTAGAAATTATCACAATACTTACGGCTTATTTTACTGAAAAATTATTTTGAGCTTCATCCAAGTTTTGTGCATACGGTAAATCATATTTCCTGCATAATCTTTTTCAAATTAAAGTTTTGTGCAAAAATATTGCAAACATTCCCCAAATCATGACTTCGCTTTTAACTGCATAAATCCTCTTTTAAGTATTGAACGCCATCCAAAAACTTTTCTTGCATTGGCACATTTTTGAAAGCTCATCGGGAGTCTGATCGCTTGGAAGAAAGGAAATCCGTCCATAAGGATAATTTCATCCAGCCACCATTTTTCACTAAGAAGCCGTTTTTCTCTCTCTTAATTTTCTATAAACGCCTGTTTTGGAATGGTACAAGATGGTTAAACGTGCTGCAACAAAAATCCATGTTTTTGGCAAATTTTTACCGTTTCATCAGAGTTCTTCTGTATCATTTCCATAGCCGAATCAAAAAGTAGCATAAATTCCGATTCCATAACTATGAATTTTTCCGTCAGTTCATTTATTTCCCCAACGCCACTCTCTCCAGCCTCTTCCCCATATCCTTTAAAATATTTGGATTCATCGACTCATACCCGATTAAAATCATTTTTACATCCGCTTTCTTTTTTCATCCAGTAAACAGCACTCATCATTTTTCGCAATGGTAATAGCTCCTTTGCGTTACCCATTTTATATTTAATGGAGCAATCGCCTTGCAAATCTCAATCGCATGTTTATGATCCACACAAAATTATCATCACTGCAAAAACATATTTCTTCCCAGAATTTTTCTATATCCCGCACAGTTTCCTCAATAGGACGTCTAAAGCTACTTTTCTCATAATAAGAATGAATCGCTTTAGAAATCACACGCAAAATTGCACCCACCTGTTTCAATCAGTGCAAGCGGTGAATATTTCCTATCCTTGTAAATACTCCTGTCGGGCATTGCAAAAGACGTGAATACCCCATAATACCGTTTTTTCCAGCTTATTCTTGCTCAAATCGTTCAACATCTTTGTCCACGCTTTCCGCATTTCCTAAAATAATCGAATCAAATGTTCCAGAGCACTCGTCGGGCTCTACAGTTGGATGATACCCTCCTGCAAGTACCTTTTTATCCTCTTTCTGAAATTTTTGCTATTTCGTAAGCCCTTTTGGCAGTATAAGTTTCCACAGAATCACAACGATCTGTATTTTTCCTCATAATTTATAAACTCATTCCTGTCGTCCATAAAATTCGTTTCAACATCCTCAGGAGTTAAAGATTTTTAAAACTGCAATCATAGTGGTTCCATATTTTTCCATGTTTTTATATATTTCTGCCCTTTTTCTTTCCAATAGCTGGTAGTATAAATGTTATTTTCTACTATCTCCTTTTACGATTTTTATTATTCAGAATTTTTGTTCCTTTTCAAAGAAAATATTTTTCAAGATTTTTGTTTTTATCTGTTAATTTTTAGTTTACTATTTCAATTTCCTTATTCTCATATATTTTCGTTAATTCAATCATTTTCTTCTATCTCCCAGAGTCTATTTAATAATATAAACTTTCTTTTTATTTAATTCTAAAATATTGTTTTCATTAAATACTTTATAAATCCATTTTTCTTCCTTATAATTTTTATTTACATAATAATACTCTATAACTCTGATTACACATAAATATTTTTTCTGTTTTGCCGACTTATTGTAATATTTAAATGCCTCTTTGATTTCTCTGAAAGCTGTAAAATTCTCCTATTCTATATTGGGAATTGGAATCTCTTTTTTGCTCCTTCTTTATACCATTTTGTCGCTTCTTTTTGTTTCTCCCGACTTAAATATATATCTCCTAACAATGCAAATGCTCTTTTTCTCCTGTTTTTGAAACTTCCTTATATAGTTCTGTCGCTTTTTCCCACATCCATAAAATAAATCCTGTATAATTCCGCCAAATAATATTTTATTTTTATCATATTTTATTGCTTTCAAAATATACTCTTTTCAGCCTCCTTATACTTCTTTTTCTCAATAAAATTATCTGCATTATTAAGATATACAAAAATATGTTGCTGTTTCCTGTTACCTGTCATATATTTTACTTTTTCCAATATATCAGCCTCCATCTCTTCTATGTCTTTTTCATACAGTGTTTTTGCTTAGTTTTTTTAACTTCTTTTGTATTTCCCTTTTTCATAATTTATTATCATGAGGTTATAAATTGCGATGGCATTCTTTGAATTTACCAGTGCTTTTTCTGAACCATTTTTCAGCTTCATCTTTTTATTTTCCAAATACAATAATCTTCCAAAATAAATTTCAGAATCAATATCGCCATTTAACGCACCTTTTTCATACCATTTTCTTTTTCATATTTTCATCATTCAGTTTTTCATAACTTTTGCCCTAACCAAAACGTCGCATTTATATCCCCTTTATCATAAGCCTTTTCAAAATATTCTATCAGCTTTTTCCAGTATTTTTCCAATGTCTTCTAAATACATTCTGCCTATTTCTGATAGCCTAGAATATTATATTTTACAGCTTCCATGTAAATATTTTTCTGCTTCTGTGTAATTTTTCCTTATTCTTTTTCATAAGTAGCTTTGTCTAAAAAGTTTGAAAGTATTTATCACTGTTTTGGATTTCTTCTTCAGTCGGATTTTTCAGTTTTTACTAAATCCAAATTCATGTAAATACTTTTTATAGCTGAATTTCTCAAGTTCATTTTCATGAATAGAATTTTCGATAAAAATAATATAGAAAAACAATTATAATACTTGTTAATAATGTTATAAACAGTTTTATTATTTTTCTTTTCTCATTCTTAGCATCCCTTTCTTTTTGAGTTTTTCATAGTTATCTGTTCCCTGATAAATTATTAAAGAAAAACACAGTAAAAATAGTAAAAACTGTCATTAAATAAAATAATATAAGTCGTTTACTTCTCAAATTTTATCTT
>BNJV01002199.1_pt1 | contig 14743 bp, 24 predicted proteins | sample 8540591 | NCBI WGS metagenome assembly BNJV01 (sample SAMD00202457, study PRJDB9452) | human saliva metagenome | host: Homo sapiens
CTGATGAGTCCGCTGTTATAGGCAGACTTACCGTTCATAGAGATTGAAAGGTCGTCTGAAAAGCTTGGAAACCTTTTCAGACGACCTTTTTGTTTGGATAACAGTTGTCATCCCGAAGACAGATAGATAATATAAAACCGAATATTTTTCATCTCGCCCGCGCCCCGTAAACCAATATTCCCGGCTTGGTGCTTGTAAAAATTTGAGTCAAAAAGGCAAAAACAATGAAAAAGACTTGGAACCAAATACTTGAATCAGCGCAACCTGTGGTTGATTTTTTTGTCATCAGACAGTTTCTTTTTCCCTGTCCTTATGACGGCGATCGTGAAAGATTTATCGTTACCGCCTCTCCGGAGGAAGCTAGATATCTGTTAAGTGATGAATGGGTGAGTGGCAGGAGATTATAGATACTCAGCAATTCTCGGGTTTGAGGATTTTCGATTGGCACTACTTGGTTGGTAGTAAATTAATTAAGACCAATTGCCTTTGGAGCCCCTAGATAAGAATTTTCATGGGGCAGATGAAAAACTTACAAACGAAGGAAGTGGAGCAAATCTGGTCGAAGAAACAATGCTTCATAATATGGAAAATTTTTATTGAATTGTTACGCCAATAACTACATACCGGATATTTGAAAGATATTTTGTATGTTTTCCAATCATAACGGTTTCCCTTTGCGGCTGGAAAGGAGATTATCCGGAAGGGAAAATGATTGTTTTTTTCTAATGAATAAAGGAAGAGAAAAATGGTAGCCCGTTTAAAATCTTAATTTATGTGTATGGTGGGTTTGAAAAAGGTCGTCTGAAAAGCTGGAAACCTGTTTCAGATGACCTTTATTATTCTGCAAATTAGGTGAGAGATAACCAACAATGAAAAAGACTGGAATCAAATACTTGAATCAGCACAACCCGTGGTTGATTTTTGTCATCAGACAGTTTCTTTTTCCCGTCCTTATGATGGAGATCGTGAAAGATTTATCGTTACCGCCTCTCCAACAAATTTACTTGTAACTCAGCACCAAATGTTGGAGCATGGTAAAACTGCTAAATAATTAACACGGGATTATTGATATGAATATAACAGGAATGGAATACTTTGTTGTTTCAAATAAAAACCTGATATTGTTTTGAATGGTTTTTAATAAAAGCAATAGTTGAGCTATGGCCAAATTGCATTATTTATGAGAATGACAAACTATTTGATGGCAGTTTTTATGGGTATGTTAAAGATCATGAAATGGAGAATTTCTCAGAAGAGAATGCCTATAAACTCGATCAACATGGAGAAGGCCAAATATCATTGGCATGCCAGTACTATCAATCATTAAGAATGAATACAATGGCAGATTATGCATATTATGATGGATATGAAGACCTATATGATGACTGTCCTAAAGACAGTATCTTGAGAAAGAATATTTTTTTATACTTCATGAAGTGTATTACTACACTCTTATATTACCGGCTACACATGAACATCCTTTTTAGCAGAAAAAAATAATTAATATTTTTAGAGGATATTCTTTTAAAGAAATCTGAAATATAATTCAATTAATCAACAATATAGAGATGATTTTTAAAAAAATTTTTGAAGAGTTTGAATCAATTTTAGATAAATTATTTGATAATGAGCAATATGAAGTAGCCGATAGAATCATGGAAAATCAGATAGATAATATTTGCAAACTATCTTCCTTGGAAGAAATTGATCAGTATCTATGGTTTTATGCTTCTGTTGCCGGAGATTGCGAATCTTTCGGTAGATTTCAGAAATTATGTAGACAATTAGTGTCTTTAAACAAGATAAAAATCGAGTGATTTAGCCAAATATGAAGAAAAATGTCCTGTCAACAGGTGGTTTTAGTTAAGGATAGATTGGCTCAAAAACCCAACATTTAAAAAGGTCGTCTGAAAAGCTTGAAATCCGTTTCAGACGACCTCTTAAAACAAAACCCTGCTTACAAAGGAAATAACCGCATGAACCCCATCCGCCCCTTCTTAGACCATACTCCGCAAGTCCATGAGTCCCTGCCTTATCGATGAAACTTCGGTCATCATCGGCGAAGTGTCGCTTGCCGAAGACGTATCCGTCTGGCCCCTATGCCGTTTTGCGCGGCGACGTGAACAGCATCAGCATCGGCGCGCGCAGCAATGCAGGATGGCAGCGTCTTGCACGTTTCGCACAAAAACGCGGAAAAACCTGAAGGCTCGCCCCTTGTCATCGGTGAAGACGTTACCGTCGGACACAAAAGTCATGCTGCACGGCTGCCGTATCGGCGACCGTGTTTTAACTCGGTATGGGAACAATTATTCTGGACGATACCGTCGTCGAAAGCGACGTGATGATAGGCGCAGGCAGCTTGGTGCCGCCGCGCAAACGTTTGGAAAGCGGCTATCTTTATGTCGGCTCGCCCGTCAAACAAGTCCGCCCGCTGACGGACAAGGAAAAAAGAGTTTTTAAAATATTCGGCCGCGCATTATGTGCGGCTGGCAGGACAACACAAGCAATCAAAAATAAGTCCCTCTACGACGCCTTATCGCTATAATTGATAAGGCTTTGCTGCCTGCTCCTGATTTTCAGACGACCCGTCCCGATACCGACCATGAACCCCGAAACCCTGCAAGATTTCCTACATACCCACATCCCTGCGACCGCCCTACTCGACCTGAGCGTCTTGGAAACCACAGCGGAACAAACCGTACTTTTCGCACCCCATGCCCCCCAACCGCAATCATAAAAATACCGCCTTCGGCGGCAGTATCGCGTTGGCGGCAACCGTCGGCGGCTGGGCAACTGTTCATCTCCATTGCCCCGAATCGGATGGCAATATCGTCATTCAAGAAGGCACTACCCGCTACCTGCGCCCTGCCCGAGGCGATCTGACCATCATCACACGCAGTCCGCCGGCTGAAGAGTGGCAAAAACTCAAAACCATGTTCGAGCGCCATAAAAAAGGAAAAATCACCCTGCAAACCGAAATCTATTCGGAAAATGAATTGGCTGCCGTCTTTGACGGATGGTTTGTCGTATTGGGATAAGGTATCGGCTGTTTCATAGACAAAGGTCGTCTGAAATTTTCAGACGACCTTTTTATATCCAGCGGATGTCTGTTCACACCCACAGCCAAGCCCAAACGCTGCGTCCTTCACCTTGCAGCAACACCAGCGTTCGGCAGGCGGAGGCTGTGTTCATACATTCCAGCCCGATGCCGTGTGCGGCAAGTTCGGCGGCGATTTTCGGATGGAGGAACTGCTGCTTCTCCCCTGTGCCGATGATGATGACTTCGGGCAAATCATCTAAATCTGAGGTCGTCTGAAACAGGTCGGCGGCAGTCAGCTCGGACGGCGTTTGCACGTTCATTGCTTCGATTTTGCCATTGCGCCAGATGATGGGCGCGGTGTAGGTTTTGCCGCCCTGCTTCGATTGCGCCCGCCCGATAAGCGGTCAGGCTTAGGGTTTCATCGGTTTTGTTTTCTTCAATCAGCATTTTTCTTCCGTTTCTTTCTCGGCTTAATATATCAATTTCAAACAGGCTTCCCGCCCTTTCGCCGCGTTCCGTAAAAAAGGTGCAAAATCAGGCAATTTCAGGTAGGATGGGCGACTTTAGCCTGCGTCTTCCGCCCCTTGCAAAATCAGCATTATATCAATCTGCGGCGGCGGTGCGTTTCGGGCTTTCTGAATTTCTGTTTTTACTTTTTGATTTAAGAGAATCGGCTCACAAGGGAGGCACAATGAAGCCAGTAAACATCGGTCTTTTAGGTTTAGGTACGGTCGGCGGCGGTACGGCTGCCGTGTTGCAGGACAATGCGGCGGAAATCAGCCGCCGTTTGGGACGCGAAGTGCGCATCAGTGCCGTATGCGACTTGAGCGAAGAAAAAGCCCGCCAAACCTGTCCGTCCGCAGCCTTCGTCAAAGACCCGTTCGAACTGGTCGCGCGTGAAGACGTCGATGTCGTCGTCGAATTGTTCGGCGGTACCGGCATCGCCAAAGATGCCGTGTTGAAAGCCATTGAAAACGGCAAACACATCGTTACCGCCAACAAAAACTGCTCGCCGAATACGGCAACGAAATCTTCCCGCTGGCGGAAGAAAAAAACGTCATGGTGCAATTTGAAGCGGCTGTGGCGGGCGGCATCCCGATTATCAAAGCCCTGCGCGAAGGCCTCGCCGCCAACCGCATCCGCAGCATCGCCGGCATCATCAACGGCACCAGCAACTTCATCCTCTCCGAAATGCGCGAAAAAGGCAGCGCGTTTGCCGACGTATTGAAAGAAGCGCAGGCATTGGGCTATGCCGAAGCCGACCCGACCTTTGACATCGAAGGCAACGACGCAGGCCATAAAATCACCATCATGAGTGCGCTGGCATTCGGTACGCCGATGAACTTCCCCGCCTGCTACCCTCGAAGGCATCAGCAAACCCGACAGCCGCGACATCAAATACGCCGAAGAACTCGGCTACCGCATCAAACTTTTGGGCATCACCCGTAAAACCGACAAAGGCATCGAATTGCGCGTCCATCCGACCCCTGATTCCCGAAAGCCGCCTCTTGGCAAACGTCAACGGTGTGATGAACGCCGTGCGCGTCAACGCCGATATGGTCGGCGAAACCTTTATATTACGGCGCGGGCGCGGGCGCATTGCCGACCGCTTCCGCCGTCGTCGCCGACATCATCGACATCGCACGCCTGATTGAAGCCGATACCGACCACCGCGTACCGCATCTGGCGTTCCAGCCCGCCCAAGTCCAAGCGCAAACCATCCTGCCTATGGACGAAATCACCAGCAGCTACTACCTGCGCGTCCAAGCCAAAGACGAACCGGGTACGCTGGGGCAAATCGCCGCGCTTTTGGCAAAAGAAAACGTGTCCATCGAAGCCTTAATCCAAAAAGGCGTGATCGACCAAACCACCGCCGAAATCGTGATTCTGACCCACAGCACGGTCGAGAAAAACATCAAGCGCGCCATTGCCGCCATCGAAGCATTAAGCTGCGTGGAAAAACCGATCACAATGATCCGCATGGAAAGCCTGCATGACTGAGCCGAAAAACGAAATGTCCGCCGAAGAGCAAGCCGCGGCGCGTAAAAAAGCGAAAGCCAAAATCCGCACCATCCGCATTTGGGCGTGGGTCATTTTGGCATTGCTCGCCGCGACCGCCCTGCTCTCCCAATGCGCCATGTCCAAACCGCAGGCAAAGCAGAACATCTTTGAGTCTTGCGTGAAAAACATCCCCTTTGCCGAAAAATGGCAAAACGATTTGAAAGAAAGGGGCTTGGATTCAAACAACAGCAAACTCGCCACCGATTACTGCACCTGTATGTGGGACAAGCCTTTGGACAAACTTTCCGAAGAGCAAATCCGTTCATTGGGCAAACTCAGCCCGCAAGAACAGCTCGACCTGCTCGGCGGCGCGCAAGCGTTTGAAGATCGCGACAAGCAGTGTGTGGCAGGTTTGAAGGCGGAATAATCCGGTTTTGACATGGAAAAAGGTCGTCTGAAAAACTCCGTTTGTTTTTTTCAGACGACCTTTTATTGATAAAGGGATTCACTGCACATCAGGATGGAACAACAAACTATGCTCGAATGATCGGTTTCTTCTTCCCTTCCAACCATACCTTCAGTTTTTCCTCATCCAAAAACCAATGGCAGATTTCTTCGTCCCCATCCAATAACACGGGGACAAGCTCGTTATACTTTTTCTTCTAAAACAGGGTCTTCATCGACATCGAAGATTTCCAACTCAAAACCGAATGCCTCTTGATACGGCTTGAGCTGTTCACGCATTTTGTGACAGAGACTGCAATATTCTCGAAACATCAGGGTCAGCTTCATGGCGGATGCTTTGCGGTGTGGTAAACGAAAAACGGATTGTAAGATAAAGGCTGCCGTCAATGCAAAGGTCGTCTGAAACCCTGATTGCGGTTTCAGACGACCTTTGATAATGCTTTAGATAAGATTAGGATTGCACATTGATACCGGCGGTAACTGTCGTTTGTGCACTGTTGGCATTCAGGAAGGAAGCCGCCAGTTCGCCGCAGCAGCCGCAGCAAGTGGCAACGCCCAATTGAGCCTGCAAATCGCTCATGGTACTCGCGCCTGCAGCGATGGTTTCTTTGATGTCGTGGTCGGTAATGGCGTTGCAAATGCAAACAAACATGATGTGCTCCGTGTTTTCTTTCGCTCAGTATTGATAGTGTGTTTTATTCTTAAACGTGAATATAAATAAAAACAGTTTGCATTGCAAGACCGGTTCGAACGGTTTTATTTGGTAATTTTCTATTGATTTTTCTTTTTCGATTGATTCAATAGATTGGAACCATATTCTAAAAACAACCAAGCCGCGCACGTCATAACATTTCACAACAAATAAAAATACAGGCTGCGCAACGACAAGACGGCAAGCCTGTATTTTTTTATCTTTTCATTTTGCAATACCGCTATTTCCCCTTCACATCAATCACCCACACTTCCGACTGCGAACCCAAGCGCAGCGGAATCCCCCAGAAACCGTAGCCGGACGTGACAAAAAGTGTCTGCCGCCGATTTCCTCGTAGCCGTAGGCAAGGCGGTAGAGCGTGCGCACAATCAGGTTTGCCGGCGCGATTTGACCGTTGTGTACATGGCCGGAAACTTGAACATCAATAGGCAGCGTGGCGTGCGCCTCGACTTCGGTCGGGCGGTGGTCCATCAGCAAAACGGGCTGGTCGGTATTGTGGTTTTCCAGCAACTGCGCGACAGACGGACGGTCGTGGTCCAAATCGTCGTTGCGGCCGACGAGCAGGAACGCGTCGTGTTGCAACACTTGGTTGCCGAGTACGGTAATGCCCGCCGCTTCGAGGTCATGGCGGATACGCGCGCTGTCGCCGGAACATATCGTGATTGCCCAAAGTCGCGTAAACGCCCAACGGCGCTTTCAGACGACCCAGATGCGGCTGCATATTCTCTTTGCGGTAGGCATCGACGTTGTCGTCCATCAAATCGCCCGGCAACAGGATTAAATCGACTTTTTCGCGGTTCATGATGTCCACCAGCTTATCCAGTTGCCGCGCGCCGAACAAAATCCCCAAGTGCAGGTCGCTTGCCATGCCGATACGCAGCGGCTTGTCCATTTTCTTATCGATCACGACGGTCTGATGACGGACGACGGGCGTATAAGCGTTGTACATCCCCAAACCGACCAAACCTAATCACGAACAGCGGCGCAAACAACCGCAGGCTACGCGACAGCGACCGGCTAGCCACAAATTTACGCAGCAGCAGAAACAGGACAAACGTCGCCAGTGCCGCATACATCACAAACAGCAGCAACACCATCCAAAACGCCATGATGCGGAACATAAAATGTCCCAATTCCCAACAAAAGCCCTGCCAGCAGGCCGTTGGTTACGAAATACGACACCCCCATCAGCCAACGCCTGCCCGCCTTACTGACCACCGGCGCGAATAGCTATTGCAACGAACGCCCCAGTCCGAACGTGAAAAGCTGGAGCAATACAATCATCATCAAAAACATCGTGCCGAACATAAAGCGAACCTGTTGAAAAATCAAAAACAAACGGCGGATTCTATCATATCCGCCCCTTTTCAGACGAGGTCGTCTGAAAACCTTAAGTGCTATAATACCGCCTGAAAAATCCAATAAACTGAAAAAGGAAACACAATGCCCCGCCCGCAAACCGCCATCATCCCTGACCACGCCCAAGCCGGCATATTCATCGAAGCCGACATCCGCGACGGACGCTACGACGACATCAAAACCGCCTCGCCGAAGCTCGCTTGAAGCCTTGGCAACCCTCAAAACCCGCTTTCCCGAAGATATTTTAGGCATGACCATCGCCTTCGGCAGCGACGCATGGAAAGCATTCGGACACGCAGAAGAAGGCAGCGAAATCAAACCCTTCCCCGTCATGGGCAACGGTCTTGCCCCCTCAACCCAACACGATATTTACATCCACATCCAAGCCTACCGCCAAAACGCCGCCTTCGCGCTCGCCCAATCCGTCTTTGCCGCGTTCGGCGACAGCATCAGCATCGCCACTGAGGAACACGGCTTGCGCCTGTATGAAGACCGCGGATTGGACGGCTTTGTCGATGGCACTGAAAACCCGCAAGGCGATGAAAACGTCCGCGATGTCGCCATTATCCCCGAAGGCCGACCCGATGCCGGCGGCAGCTACGTCCTGTTGCAAAAATACCTGCACGACCTGAAAAAATGGGATGCCGTCCCCGTTGCCGAACAAGAAGCCAGCGTCGGCCGCAGCAAAGAAGCCAACGAAGAATTCAGCAAAGACGTCCGCCTGCCTGATTCGCATTTGGGCCGCGTCAACCTAAAAAGAAAAACGGCGTGGGTCTCGAAAATCGTCCGCCGCAGCCTGCCCTTCGGCAAAATCAGCGGCGAACACGGCCTGATGTTTACCGCCTACTGCCACACCCTACACAACATCGAAGTACAGCTTTTACATATGTTCGGCGATGCCGACGGAAAAACCGACCTGCTGCTCAAGCATCTTTCCACCGCCGTGTCCGGCGCATATTACTACGCCCCTTCGGTCGAGCGTTTGCAGGATTTGTAAAACCGCGTTGCCGATGTGAAATATTGAAGTCTTAAGACAAAAGGTCGTCTGAAAAACTTGAGATTCAGGTTTTCAGACGACCTTTTTCATGACGTTTATAGGAAATTCAATTATTATCCCCACCTAATTTCAAAAACTAATAATAAAAAGGGAAACAGTTTTGCTGAAATATTATGGATTGCCGTTTTGGGCAGTCGGCATCATCGCCTCGTTCGCTTTGCCGTCCGTACCGTATTGGGGCGTGTGGCTGGCGGCGGTATTGGTTTTTGCTGTCGGCTTCGCGGCGGTTTGCGGTGGCGGGAATGATGCTGTGCGTCCCTGTTCGGCGCGGCTTACGGCGTGTTTCGGACGGGAGCGGCTTTGTCGGCGCAATGGCCGCTGAACGGGGCTTCGGAGTCAGTGTTGACGGTTGAAGTCGCGGATATGCCGCGCGGCGACGGGCGGCAGGGTGCAGTTTGCGGCGAAGGCGTGGACGGAGGATGGGCAGCAGTTTGATTTATTGCTGTCGGATTATCAGAAACGCGATTGGGCAGTGGGCAGCCGCTGGAAGGTGTCGGCACGGCTCAAGCCGGTTATCGGCGAAGTGAACCTGCGCGGGTTGAACCGCGAGGCTTGGGCGTTGGCAAACGGTTTGGATGGCGCGGGTACGCTGGGCAAAAGGCAGGAGCTTGGTTCGCGAGGGCGGCGGTGTCGGCTTGGCGGTGTGGCGCGATGCGGTCAGCCGCCGTTGGCAGGCTGTCGGGGCGGACAGTCCGGATTTTTCGGATGGTATCGGTCTGATGCAGGCTTTGAGCATAGGCGAACAATCGGCGTTGAGGCCCGAACTGTGGCAGGCGTTCCGACCTTTGGGCTTGACGCACTTGGTCAGCATTTCGGGACTGCACGTTACGATGGTGGCGGTGTTGGCGGGTTGGCTGGTCAAACTAATTTTTCAGACGACCGTCTTGGATACCGGCAAAACCGCGCGTGTGGATTTTGGCGGGCGGCGCGGCAGGGGCTTTGTTTTTATGCGCTGCTGGCGGGTTTTTCCCGTGCCGACGCAGCGCAGTGTTTTGATGTTGGCGGCGTTTGCCTGGGCTTGGTGGCGCGGCAGTCTGTCTTCGGGCTGGACGGCATGGTGGCAGGCTTTGGCGGTGGTGTTGCTGCTCGATCCGTTGGCGGTTTTGGGCGTCGGCACTTGGCTGTCGTTCGGCTTTGGTTGCCGCCTTGATTTGGGCTTCGGCAGGTCGTCTGAAAAGAACGCGGCTGGCGTTTGGCTGTACGCGGACAATGGGCGGCGACGGTGTTGTCGGTGGTATTGTTAGGGCTATATTTTTGCGTCGTTGCCCATCATCAGCCCTCTTGGTCAATGCGGCGATGATTCCTTGGTTTTCTTGGGTATTGACGCCTTTTGGCGCTGCTGGGGTCGGTGTTGCCGTTCGCGCCTTTGCAATGGGCGGCGGCAGGTTTGGCGGAATACACTTTGCGCAGCTTGGTTTGGCTGGCGGAGGTGTCGCCTGAATTTGCTGTAGCCGCCGCGCCTGTGCCGCTGTTGGTTTTGGCTTTTGCAGCGGCTTTGCTGTGGCTGTTGCCGCGCGGGCTGGGTCTGCGGCCTTGGGCATGTTTAGTGTTGGCTGGATTTGTGTTTTACCGCCCCGATCGTTTGGATGACGGATTAGCGCGGATTACCGTAATGGATGCGGGACAGGGTTTGTCGGTGTTGGTACAAACGCGCGACCGCAACCTGCTGTTTGACACGGGTACGGCGCAGGCGGCGCAAACAGGTATCGTGCCAGCTTTAAACGCCATGGGCGCGCGCCGTTTGGACTAAAGCTGATTCTGTCGCATCACGACAGCGACCACGATGGCGGTTTGGACGCCGTTTCCGATATTGAAATCGGCGAAACGCTGGCGGGACAGCCTGAGTTTTATCCGAACGCAAAATTTTGTGCTGAAGCGCAATGGCAATGGGACGGCGTGGATTTTCGAGTTATTGAGGTCGTCTGAAAATTCGGGCGGCGAAGACAATGACCGAAGCTGCGTCTTGCGCGTCGTTTCCGACGGACAGGCATTACTGGTTACGGGCGATTTGGGCGTGAAGGGCGAATCGGGACTGGTAGAACGCTACGGCAGCTCGCTGTACAGCCAGGTTTTGATATTGGGACACCACGGCAGCAATACGGCTTCATCCGGCGGTTTCCTCAACACAGTCGCACCCAAATACGCCGTCGCTTCCAGCGGCTACGCTAATGCTCACAAACACCCCACCCCCGCCGTCCAAACCCGCGTCCGCGCACACGGCGCGACTTTGTTGCGGACGGATTTGTCGGGTGCATTGGTATTTGAGCTGGGCGGCGATGAAGTGTTTAAAGGTCGTCTGAAAAAGGATAAATTTTATTGGCAGAAAAAGCCGTTTGAGTAAATGTGTTCACTGTATGGAAGAATTGGCTTTTTCAGACGACCCCAAAGCCTCTATGCCGTAAAAATATAGTTATCCTTGCTTTATGTGAATCCAGTTGTGGATATATCGGATTAACGGTTGATACTAAAAAGAAAAAAATAAGACTGCCCAAAAAAACAGGCAGGGGCGAAATAGAGATTTCAGACGACCTTCATCACGCGATTGCGCATTATCCGTCTTCATTTACCGTCGCCCAAATGGCGGCGGTAAACCGGTCGATATCCGCTATCGCTTTTTCATCATTCGGCCTCAAATCGATTTTTCAAATCGGCGCCGTATCAGCATCAGGTCTTCTTGTTCCGCCACTGCGCAGCTGACTTCCCCTGCTGCTGCGCAGATGCGTGATGAGTTCGTCCAACTGCCGCAGGGCGTTTTTCGTAGGCGGCGTTTTGTTTGTCTTCTGCCATATGGATTCCGTTTCTCATAGACAATAAAAATGGCGGGGAATCAATCCCGCCATTATTCTACGGCATAAGCCGCACGTTTAATCAAGCAGCCTGAATGTTAGCAGCTTGTTTGCCTTTTAGGGGCCGGTGGTTACGTCGAAAGACACGCGTTGGCCTTCTTTCAGGGTTTTGAAACCTTCCATGTTGATCGCTGAGAAGTGAGCGAACAGATCTTCGCCACCTTCATCAGGAGTGATGAAACCAAAACCTTTAGCGTCGTTAAACCATTTTACGATACCGGTTGCCATTAGAAACTTCCTATACTTAAAAATTAACAAAATCAGCAAAACAAGGCATACAGCAAACTTAAACGTTCAGCGTTTCTCCCTAGCTTTTATATACTTGGTCGAGTGCCAGCTTCTGCTTAACCGTCTTTTTACATTTGTTAAGCCAAAACGTCAAGCCATATAAGGGAAAAAAGTGCGAAAATGGCGGAAACCGACCAAAATACAACAGAAAATCGAAATAAACCTTATAATCACTATATTTATAGATTCATTTGGTATCAAACCTTCCACAAGGTCGTCTGAAAACAAACTCCTCTTCCATAAAGCCAAAAAAATTATGAACAACCCCAAACACACATCACGAATCCGATACACTTTTAAGCGACCAAAAAACCGCCCCGCCGAAACGTTACGGCGTATTTTTGCTGAACGACGATTACACCACGATGGAATTTGTCGTCGAAATCCTGACCGAAATCTTCATGCTCGGACAGGAGCAGGCGGTGGCGGTGATGCTGCTGGTTCATCACGAAGGCAAAGGCTTGTGCGGCACTTACACACGCGACATCGCCCAAAACCAAGCAGCAGCAGGTCATGCAGCGGGCAAAAAGCCGAAGGGCATCCGCTGCAAATGTATTGTCGAGGAGATTTAATATGCTTTCACCCGAATTGGAACAGATTTCTGCAGCAGCTTTACCGCGAGGCGCGTAAGGCTCGTTATGAATTTCATCAGCCTCGAGCATCTGCTTTTGGTGTTAATCGAAGAAGATGCCTCCGTTCCCCAACGTCCTCAAGCTCTGCGGCGCGGATTTGAAAGTGTTGTCCGAACAGCTGGCCGCCAGCGTTGCCGAAAAATACCCCGCAGATTCCCGACCATCTTTTGGACACGGTCGAAACCCAGCCCACGCTCGGCTTCCAACGCGTCATCCAGCGGGCGATGGTGCATACCCAATCGGCGGGCAAAGGCTTGGTCGAGCCTTTGGACGTTTTTGGTGGCGCTGATGAGCGAAACCGACAGCCACGCGGTCTATTTCCTCAAGCTGCAATCGGTTACGCGTTTTGAAGTTTTGCGTTGCATTGCCCACGGTGCAACCGAAGACGACGAACACAAAGGCTTTTTCAGACGACCCCGACAATGATTCAGACGACCCCGTCGAATCAAAAAGCGGCTCGCTGTCGGACTACACCGTCAACCTCAACGCCGAAGTCAAAGCCGGCCGCATCGACCCCTTAATCGGCAGAAAACACGAAATGGAACGGTTGGTGCAAATCCTGTGCCGCCGCCGCAAAAACAATCCGCTTTTGGTCGGCGAAGCAGGCGTGGGCAAAACCGCGCTGGCGGAAGGTTTGGCGCATCAAATCGTCAACGGCGACATTCCCGACGCGCTCAAAGATGCCGAAGTGTACGCACTGGATATGGGTTCGCTTTTGGCGGGTACGAAATACCGCGGCGACTTTGAAGCGCGGGTCAAATCCGTCTTGAAACAGCTCGAAAAAATCCCGCACGCCATTTTGTTTATCGACGAAATCCACACCATCATCGGCGCGGGCAGTACCAGCGGCGGCACGATGGACGCGTCCAACCTGCTCAAACCCGCATTGGCGAAAGGTTCATTACGCTGTATCGGCGCGACCACTTACGACGAATACCGCACCATTTTCGACAAAGACCACGCCTTAAGCCGCCGCTTTCAAAAAATTGACGTGGTCGAACCCACCGTTTCCGAGACCGTGCAAATCCTGCGCGGCTTAAAGCCAATGTTTGAAGATTTCCATCAAGTCCGCTATACGCAAGGCGCACTTGAAGCCGCCGCCGAACTCTCCGCCCGCTACATCAACGAACGTTTCCTGCCTGACAAAGCCATCGACGTGATGGATGAAGCAGGCGCGGCGCAACGGATTCTGCCTAAATCCAAACAGAAAAAAGTCATCGGTAAAGCGCAAATCGAAACCGTCATCGCCAAAGTCGCGCGGATTCCTGAAAAAACCGTGTCGCACGACGACAAACAAGTGTTGCAATTCCTCGGCCGCGATTTGAAAAACATGGTTTACGGTCAGGAAAATGCCATCGACGCGCTGGTTGCCGCCGTCAAAATGTCGCGCTCCGGCCTTGCCCTGCCCGACAAACCGATAGGCAGCTTCCTCTTCTCCGGCCCGACCGGCGTCGGCAAAACCGAAGTCGCCAAACAGCTTGCCTATTCGATGGGCGTACCGCTGCAACGCTTCGATATGTCCGAATACATGGAACGCCATGCCGTATCGCGCCTCATAGGTGCGCCGCCGGGCTACGTTGGCTTTGAACAAGGTGGCCTTTTGACCGAAGCCGTCAACAAGCAGCCGCATTGCGTATTGCTCTTGGACGAAATCGAAAAAGCCCACCCCAACATTTTCAACGTCCTCCTGCAAGTCATGGACGCAGGCAAACTGACCGACAACAACGGCAAGAGTGCCGATTTCCGCAACGTCATCCTGATTATGACCACCAACGCAGGCGCGGAAAGCCTCAGCCGCCCCAGCCTCGGCTTTACCGCCAAGCGCGAACGCGGCGACGAAATGCAGGCGATCAACAAACTCTTCACGCCCGAATTCCGCAACCGCTTGGACGCGATTATCCCGTTTGCGCCCTTGTCCGAACCCGTCATCACCAAAGTCGTGGACAAATTCCTGCTCCAGCTCGAACACCAGCTCCTCGACAAAAAAGTCGAAGCCGAGTTCACGCCAGCATTGCGCAAATATCTGGCGGAAAAAGGTTTCGACCCGCAAATGGGCGCGCGCCCGATGCACCGCCTGATTCAGGAAAAAATCCGCAAACCACTCGCCGACGAACTCCTGTTCGGCAAACTCGCCGACGGCGGCTTCGTGCGTATAGACTGGGATGCAGCAAAAGAAGAAGCCGTATTGAAGTTTAAGAAAAGCAAGGTCAAACCTGAAACAGCAGCGGTTTGAAGGATAAAAAGGCAAAAAGGTCGTCTGAAAACGAGATTTCCGTTTTTCAGACGACCTTTTTCAATGGAATCGTTTAATTCCGCGAATGATGTTCGTCAACGATGTTTTCA